>JAEEGL013143038.1_pt1 | contig 32508 bp, 31 predicted proteins | sample 9134231 | NCBI WGS metagenome assembly JAEEGL01 (sample SAMN16246548, study PRJNA631951) | gut metagenome | biome: gut microbiome; feature: rumen; material: fiber-attached | host: Bos | place: Iran: Karaj | collected 2018-10
ATGACGCCGGACGAGACGGAGGCGTAATCCGTGAAGAAGATACCGATGCGCATGTGCGTCGCGTGCCGCATGATGCAGCCGAAGAATACGCTGCTGCGGGTGGTGCGGACGGAGGACGGCTCCGCCGTGATCGACTGGACCGGCAAGCGCAACGGTCGCGGCGCGTATTTGTGCGCCAAAAGGGAATGTCTGGAAAAAGCATTCAAAACGCGCGCGCTTGAACGCGCGTTGGAGACCGGGCTTTCCGAGCAGGTCAAGTCCGAGCTGATGGGGGAGATAACCCGTGCAGAATCGGCTGTATAACGCCATCGGCCTTTGCATGAAGGCAGGCAAGGCACAGAGCGGCGCTTTTGCCGCCGAAAAGGCCATCAAGGGCGGAAAAGCAAAGCTCGTGCTGCTCGAAACCGCGGCGTCCGACGCGACCAAAGCGCAGTATGCCGCATGGTGCGAAGCAAACGGCGTACCGCTGCTTTTGACCGATACCGTCGGTGAAGCCATCGGCAAGCCGGGACGGATCGTGATGGCGGTTACGGACAATGCGTTCAAAACCATGATCGAAAAGGCGTTCGAGCAGGAACGGCAGACAAACGAAGCATAACGGAAAAAGAATCCGCGGGATCCTTTTTCGAGATTTTACGGTATAGACAGTAACAGCGGGGGTGAATGTATGGCAATCAATTATCTGGATACGGCAAAGGGATTAAAGGAAGAGCTGCAGGCAATGCTTTCGACGGTGGAGAACACCAAGTCGGAGCTTGCAAAGCTGCTCGATTCCGCGCGCCGTTCCGAAGGAAAGCTGATCGATCGCGAGGAAGCCGAAAAGGCGGCTCGGCTCGAACGAGAGCGTAAAGAACGTCTGGCAACCATCTTGGCGAGCGAGACGGACTTGGCCGTACATGTCGGCGGCGTGGAGGAGGAACCCACGCCCGAACCGGAGCCGACCCCCGAACCGGCACTCGCACCCGAACCGGAACCGGCAGCAGTACCGGCGCCCGAACCGGCACAGCCGGAGCAGCCTGTGATCGAAAAGCCGGAGCCGCGTCCCGTCGAATCGCGTCCAAACCGCGATGTGCGTCCGCAAAGCGACCGCCCGAATCGGAACGACCGTCCGCAGGGCGACCGGCAGCGCACCGACAATCGCCCGCCGCGTACCGACGCAAGACCGCAGCAGGGCAACCGTCCGCAGACGCAGAACGGCCGTCCGCAGCAGCAGGGCAACCGCCCGCAGGCAGCCGCGCCCGCAGGACAGCGCGCCGTCGTGATCAATACGCCGCAGAGCGCCGAGCGCACACGCGTGGACAAGAAAAAGACGTACGACAATCAAGATAAGAAGGCAAAGAACAAGAAGACAATGCAGAAAGAAGCCGGTCCCTCCGCACGCGGATGGGAAGATGATACCCAAATGGGCAATCGCCGCAAGGTGAAGCGCGGTTCGCAGGAAGCCCCTGCCGCAAAACCCGCGCCCGTCGTGATCGAGCACGCCGTCATTACGAGCGAAACGATTACGGTAAAGGAACTTTCGGAAAAGCTCGGCAAGCCCGCCAATGAAATTTTGAAGAAGCTGCTGATGCTCGGCATTATTGCCAACATCAACCAGGAAATAGACTTCGATACCTGCGAACTGATCGCGGGCGAATTCGGCATCACGCTCGAGCAGCAGATCGCCAAGACATTTGAGGAGGTCCTGACCGAGGCCGCCGAGGATAACGACCCCGAAGACAAGCTCAAGCCGCGTCCCCCGGTTGTCACGATCATGGGTCACGTCGATCATGGCAAAACGTCCCTGCTCGACGCGATCCGCAACTCGCACGTTACGGCGGGCGAAGCCGGCGGCATCACGCAGCATATCGGCGCATATACCGTCACGCTGAACGGCCGTCAGATCACGTTCATCGACACGCCGGGTCACGAAGCGTTTACGTCGATGCGTGCCCGCGGCGCGCAGGTTACGGATATCGTTATCCTTGTCGTTGCCGCAGACGACGGTATCATGCCGCAGACTATCGAGGCCATCAACCATGCGAAGGCCGCGAACGTCCCGATCGTCGTGGCGATCAACAAGATCGACCGCGATACCGCCGATCCCGACCGCGTCAAGCAGCAGCTGACCGAGTACGGCCTCGTTTCCGAGGAGTGGGGCGGCGATACGATTTGCGTTCCGGTGTCCGCCAAGAAGCAGATCAATCTGGATCAGCTTTTGGAAATGGTTCTTTTGCAGGCCGACGTTCTCGAACTCAAGGCCAATCCGGACCGTCTTGCCAAGGGCACGATCATCGAGGCCGAGCTCGATAAAGCTCGCGGCCCGGTGGCGACCGTGCTTGTCCAAAACGGCACGCTGCGTAAGGGCGACACCATCGTTGCCGGTACGGCATACGGCCGTGTCCGCGCGATGATGGACGATAAGGGCCGCTCGGTCAACGCCGCGGGCCCATCCGTCCCGGTCGAGGTGCTCGGCTTCAACGAGGTTCCGGCGGCGGGCGACGTGCTGTTTGCCGCCGACGACGACAAGCTGAACCGTCAGGTCGCAGAGGAACGCCGCGACCGCTTGAAGGCCGCGCAGATCAAGCAGCAGCAGAAGGTCTCTCTGGACGACCTGTTCAGCCAGATGGCCGAGGGCGAGCTGAAGAACCTGAACCTCATCATCAAGGGCGACGTGACCGGTTCGGTCGAAGCGGTCAAGCAGGCGCTCGAAAAGCTCAGCAACGACGAAGTCCGCGTCCGCTGCATCCACAGCGGCGTCGGCGCGATCACCGGCAGCGATATTATGTTCGCTTCCGCGTCGAACGCCATCGTCATCGGCTTCAACGTGCGTCCGGACGCCACGGCGCGCGCCGCGGCGGAGAAGGAGCATGTCGATGTGCGCACCTATCGCGTCATCTACAATGCCATCGAGGATGTCGAGAACGCCATGAAGGGCATGTTCAAGCCGGTGTTCCAGGAGGTCGATCTCGGGCGCTGCACCGTGCGCGAAACGTTCCGCATTTCCGGCGTCGGCACGATCGCGGGCGCTTACGTCAACGAGGGCAAGGTCGTTCGCAACGCACAGATTCGTGTCGTTCGCGGCGGCATCGTCCTGCATGACGGCAAGATCGCGTCCCTGAAACGCTTTAAGGACGACGCAAGAGAAGTCCTTGCGGGCTTTGAGTGCGGTATCTCCATCGAGAACTTCAACGATATTCTTGTCGATGACGTGATCGAATGTTACACCATGGAGGAAGTACAGCGGTAAATGGCAAAGATCAGAATGGAACGGCTCGCCGAGGAGTTAAAAAAGACGGTGAGCGCGGTTATCTTCGACATGAAGGATCCGCGCATCCCAACCGTCACTTCCATCACGGCGATGGAGGTCACGCAGGACCTCAAATATGCGAAAGCACACGTATCGGTTTACGGCGAGACGGAGGAGGCGGCCAAGGAGGCCGTCGCCGCGCTGAACCATGCGGCAGGCTTCATTCAGCATGAAGTCGGCAGCCGCATGACGATCCGCCGCGTCCCGCAGATCAAGTTTGTCGGTGACGATTCGATCGCCTACTCCGTGCATATCGCGGAGGTGCTTCGCTCCCTGCATAAGGAAGAACCGAAAGCAGCAGATGACGAGGAGACCGAAGAATGAACCTGTTTGCGGCGAAAGATTTTATCCAATCGCATAACGATTTCTTATTGGCAGCCCATCGCTCACCCGACGGTGATACGTTGGGCTCTTGCCTTGCTTTACGGCTTGCGCTGCTGGCGCTCGGCAAGACCGTCACGGTCGCGTGCGTCGATCCGGTACCGCCGTATCTGGCATTTCTGCCCGGCGCGGATACCGTTACCGCGCACCCGGATCACATTCCGGAGGCCGCCATCTACATTGACTGTGCCGATCACAGCCGCATTGCAGAACTCGAAGCCGTGACCGAAGCCGCGCCCTACCGCTTCTGCATCGACCATCACGGCACGAATCCGAAACGCACCAAGGACGGCGACTGGGTGGAGGAGGTTGGCGCGACCGCCGAAATGATCGAACGGTTGATCGTCGAGCTGCTTGTGCCGCTCACCAAGGATATGGCGACCTGCTTGTTCACCGGCATCGCCACCGACACCGGCAATTTCGCATATTCCAATACGACGCCGGACACGTTCCGGATCGCTGCCGAGCTTGTTGAAGCCGGGATCGAACTGCCGGAGCTGAACCGTCGTCTGTTCCGCACGATGCCCGTGCGCAAAGGGCGTTTGGTCGCGCATACCTTGCAGACGATGGAGCTGTATGAAAACGAATCCGTTGCCGTCGCGTGCGTCACAAAAGCCGACCTCGACCGCTGCGGCGCGGACGAAGCGGATTGTGAAGGCTTGATCGACTATCTGCGCGACCTTGCGCCGGTAGAGATCGCGTGTACGCTCCGCGAATCGGCGGACGGGTTCATCCGCGGCAGCCTCCGCGCCAAGCAAGGCGCGGATGTGTCGGTCGTGGCGCAGCAGTTCCGCGGCGGCGGCCATGCCCGTGCGGCGGGCTGCACGTTGGACGGGCCGATGGAAAGCGCCAAGGCGCAGATCGTTCCGGCCCTGATCGAAGCGGTGAAGCAATGGAAGGCATCGTTACCGTCTTAAAGCCGCCCGCCATGTCGTCGAGCGACGCTGTGGTGGATGTGCGCAAAATCTATGAAACCAAACGCGTCGGCCATCTGGGGACGCTCGATCCCGAGGCGGCGGGCGCTTTGCCTGTCTGCGTCGGCAGAGCCGTGCGGCTGTTTGATTACCTTGTCGATAAACGCAAGGAATACCTTGCCGAGATCGCGTTCGGCATCGCCACCGACTCACAGGACGCGCAGGGCGAGGTGATCGCCCGCAGCGACGCCGTTGTGACGCGGGACATGATCGAAGCCGTGCTTCCGCGCTTTTTGGGTGACGGCGAACAGGTCGCGCCGATGTATTCGGCTTTGAAGTACAACGGCAAAAAGCTCTACGATCTCGCTCGTGCGGGCATCGAGATCCCCGAAAAGCGCCGCGCCGTCACGATTGATACGTTATCGCTCGGCGAGCAGACGGGGGAGAACCGGTTTTTGCTCCGCATCGGCTGTTCCCGCGGGACGTATATCCGCACGCTTTGCGCCGATATCGGCGACGCCATCGGCATTCCGGCGCACATGGCGTTTCTGCTCCGCACCGCGTCCGGGGATTTCACGCTCGCTGAAGCTTATACGATTGCCGAGCTGCAAGCGAAAAAGGCTGACGGGACGCTTTTTGAAACGCTGACCTCCTGCGAGGACGCGCTGCGGTTCATGCCCGCGCTCACGCTCAAAAATGATCGAAAGACCCCGACGCTGAACGGCCTTTTCACGACCGTGCATCATGCTGCGCCGGGACGCGTCCGACTGTATGCGGACGGCGCTTTTCTGGGCATCGGCACGGTGGAGGATGAATCGGTTAAGCTGACCGTGAATCTGTTTGCAGGGGAACGGTAGGAAAATGTTCTGCTTCCATGAGAAAGCGGAATAGATGAACCGAGAAAAAGACAGGAATTTACAATTCATTTCCCATCTTTTCCTTGACATTTCCCATAATTCCTGTATAATGGAACAAGTGTAAAGGGAAAATACTTTACAGGTGAGGGACGATGGAACGCATTTTTGAACTCGGCAATCTGCTCGACGCTTACGGCGCTTTGCTGACCGAACGGCAGCGCAGCGTAGTCGACCAATATGCCTGCGAGAATTGTTCTCTCGCGGAGATTGCCGAGCGTGAGGGCGTGACGCGGCAGGCCGTGCGGGATATTCTGTCCCGTGCCGAGAGCGCATTGCACGGGTATGAGTCCGCCCTGCACCTTGTCGAGAAGCAGGCGCAGCACCGGGCGGTGCTCGCTTCGATGCAGCGTCGGTTCCACGATGTCGAGCTGCCGGTGGCCGAACGGGACGCGCTGGACGGGTACATGAACACGCTGAACGAGATATGGGAGGATTGACATGGCTTTTGAAGGCATTGCGTCGAAGCTGCAAAACGTATTCAAAAAGCTCACGGGCAAGGGCCGCCTTTCCGAAAAGGAAGTGCGCGAGGCCATGCGCGAGATCAAGCTCGCCCTGCTCGAAGCCGACGTAAACTTCCGCGTCGTCAAGGACTTTGTCAAAACCGTCGAAACCCGCGCCGTCGGAACCGATGTGCTCGAAAGCCTCACCCCCGGTCAGATGATCATCAAGATCGTCAACGAGGAGCTCACCAATTTGATGGGCAGCACGAACGCCAAGCTGGATTTCGGCCCGAAAAAGCCGTCGGTCATTCTGATGGCGGGCTTGCAGGGCGCCGGTAAAACGACCATGTGCGGCAAGCTGGCGGCGCTGCTGAAAAAGCAATACGGCAAGACCGTCCTGCTTTGCGCATGCGACATTTATCGTCCCGCTGCTATCGACCAGTTAAAGGTCGTCGGCGGCAAGGCCGAGGTTCCGGTGTTCGAGCGCGGCACGCAAAAGCCCGAAAAGACTGTCGTCGAAGCCATCGACTATGCGCGTTCCCACTTCATTGACGTAGTGATTGTCGATACCGCAGGCCGTCTGCATATCGACGGCGACATGATGGACGAATTGAAGCGCGTCCGTGATGTATGCGATCCGACGGAAATCCTGCTTGTGATCGACGCCATGACCGGTCAGGACGCCGTCAACGCGGCAAAGGCGTTCGATGAAGCGGTTCCGCTGACCGGCGTGATCATCACCAAACTGGACGGCGATACGCGTGGTGGCGCGGCGCTTTCGGTGCGGGCCGTCACCGGAAAACCGATCAAGTTTGCCGGTACCGGCGAAAAGCTGACCGACCTTGAGCCGTTCCATCCCGACCGTATGGCGAGCCGTATCCTCGGCATGGGAGACGTGCTGACGCTGATCGAAAAGGCCGAAAAGGCGTTCGATGAGAAGAAGGCCAAGGAGCTCGAAAAGAAGATGCGTACCGACGCCTTCACGCTCGACGACTTCTTGGACCAGATGGAGCAGATGAAGGACATGGGCTCCATGGAGGAGATCATGGGGATGATCCCCGGCATGTCCGGCAAGATGGGGCAGCTGCAGGTCGATGAAAAGGCTATGGGCCGCACCAAGGCGATCATTCAGGCCATGACGCCCAAGGAACGAGAGAATCCGGATATTCTGAACGCTTCGCGGCGGCGGCGCATTGCGCGCGGCAGCGGCACGCAGATTCAGGATGTGAACCGCCTGATCAACCAGTTCGACCAAAGCCGCAAGCTGATGAAGCAGCTGACCGGCGGTCGTCTCGGCAAGAAAATGAAAAAGCGCGGCGGCGGATTCCCGTTCAAGTTTTAACAGAAAGAACGAACACGGCAATGCCGTTTCGGATATACAAACAAATCAAAAAGAAAATATAATCGGAGGACAAAAATCATGTTGAAGATCAGACTCAGAAGAATGGGCGCGAAGAAGCAGCCTTTCTACCGTATCGTTGTTGCGGATTCCCGTGCACCGCGTGACGGCGCATTCGTCGAGGAAATCGGCTATTACAACCCGGCCACCGAACCCGCCGAGCTGAAGGTTGACAACGACCGTGCGAAGGAATGGATGAAGAACGGCGCACAGCCGACCGATACCGTTCGCGGTTTGCTCAAAAAGGCCGGCGCGATCGACTGATCGTGAGGCGGCTCCATGGATAAGCTGGTAGAATTTATCGCCAAGAGCCTTGTCGATCATCCCGAAGCCGTAAAAGTCGAAAAGCGGGAGGAATCTGACCGCGTCATTATCGAGCTGACGGTCGATCCTTCGGACACCGGCAAGGTCATCGGCAAGTCCGGCCGTATTGCAAAAGCGATCCGCACGGTTGTCAAGGCGGCTTCCATCAACGACGAAAAGAGAGTCGTAGTCGATATTCTGTGAGCAACTTCTATCGAATCGGCGAAATCGCCCGTCCGCACGGCGTACACGGCGCGGTCAAGGTCAATCCGACCACCGACGACAGCCGCCGTTTCCACGGCCTTACGGAAGCCTATTTGGAACTGCACGGGAACTATCTTCCCGTGCAGCTTATTGTGTCTGCCATCACCCCGTCCGCGGTCGTTTGCGAGATCGCGGGCTATGAAACACCGGAACAGGCAAGCGCCCTTCGCGGTGCATACTTGTGCGTCGATAAGGCGCACGCGGTCAAGCTGCCTGCGTATACCTACTTTGTCGCCGATCTGATCGGCTGCGAAGCGAGTGATACGGACGGCAATGCGTTTGGCAAGGTCACCAACGTCCTGGAGACCGGCGCAAACGACGTGTATGAGATCGAGGGCGGCAAGCTCTTGGTGCCCGCACTCAAAAAGGTGCTGCACGAAGTCGATACCGACGGTAAGCGCATCGTATTTGAAGCGGATGTATTGAGGGAGGTCGGTCTGTTTGCGGATTGATATATTGACCCTCTTTCCCGAAATGTTCGTCGGCGTATTCAGCAACAGTATGCTCGGACGCGCGCAGGCAAACGGTGTTTTGGACATTCACACCCACAATATCCGCGACTATGCCGACAACAAGCATCGCAAGACCGACGATTACCCGTTCGGCGGCGGCGCGGGCATGGTCATGATGCCGCAGCCGATATTCGACTGTATGGCGGCGGTGCAGGGCGAGCGCAAGGCGCATCGCGTGCTCTTGACCCCGCGCGGCCATCTGCTGACGCCCGAACGCGCCAAAGCCCTTGCCGCGCATGAGAATCTGATCCTGCTTTGCGGCCATTACGAGGGCGTGGACGAGCGCGTGAATGCGATCATCGACGTGGAAATCTCCATCGGCGATTACGTGCTGACCGGTGGTGAGCTGCCTGCCATGGTCTTGGTCGATTGCGTTGCCCGGTTCGTGCCGGGTGTGCTCGGCAGCGAGGAGAGCGCGATGGACGAATCCCACATGGACGGTCTTTTGGAGTACCCGCAGTATACGCGTCCCGCGGATTTTCGCGGCATGCTCGTGCCGGAAATCCTTCAAAACGGCTATCACGCCAAGATCGTGGAATGGCGCAAGCAGCAGTCCCTGTTAAAGACCAAGGAAATGCGCCCCGAGCTGCTCGGACGGTTTGGGAAATAAGCGGCCGATCCGTGCAAAACATCCGTAAAGCCAACCAAAAACATCCCGTATTTCCGGAAAAAATCCTTGCATTTCTCGGGAATCTGTGATAGAATGTCGCTTGCGACATCGGGCGGTCCGCCAAGCGTGACTTGTGAACGCCTGTGAAAGTAATTTCAAAAGGAGAAAATCAAATCATGTCCGACATTATTCGTGAACTCGAAAAAGAACAGCTTCGTACCGACCTGCCCGAGCTGCAAATCGGCGACACCGTCCGCGTTTTCGTGAAGGTCGTCGAAGGCAACCGTGAGCGTCTGCAGAACTTTGAAGGCATCGTCATCAAGATGCAGGGCGGCGGCATCCGCAAGTCCTTCACCGTCCGTCGTATGTCCTACGGCATCGGTGTTGAGCGTACCTTCCCGTACCACAGCCCGCGCATCGGCCGCATCGAGGTCCTGCGTCACGGCGTCGTCCGTAGAGCGAAGCTCTATTACCTCCGTGATCTGTCCGGTAAGGCCGCCAAGATCCGCGAGCGCATCGAAACCAAATAAGCCAAAACCAAATCGGCGGCTCTCCGAATCGGGGAGCCGCTTTTGCACACTTTCAGTATCGGTGGACGTACATTCTCGACGGCTTTTCTTCACCGTCGCCGAGCGCGGGACAGAGGTATTCCCATCCATACCGTTCATAAAAGCCGGTATGATCGGTCAGCAGGTAGAGCGTGTCCACGCCGTATGCTTGTATATCCTCGCATACGAGCGACAGCAGCCGCCCCGCAATGCCTTGCCCGCGATAGGCTTCCTCGACAAACACGGCGCAGACGTTCGGCGCAAGGTCGGGCCGGTTATGAAAATCGTTCTCGATCACGCCCAGCCCGCCGACAAACCGTGCACCGTCCATGCACACATACCACTGCGGCACGGGTGCGTCATGACGCATGGCGGCCATGCTTTCTTGATACGCTTCGAGCGGTATACCCCATTTTTCATGGAACCAAACGGCTGCCTTTGACAGCAGCGCCGGATACTCCCGCAGCTTTTTGTATTCGTAGGACATTTTTTTCGCTTTCCTCACGATCTTTATATTTCGTTTTCCTTCACCGGCACAAGACCGCCGGGCGTCATCCGGACGATGCGCGTTGCAACCTCGCGCAAAAACATCCGATCATGCGAAACAGCAAGGATCGCACCGCCGAAGGCGCGCAGCAGGTTTCGTACCGCGGGGTTGGACAGCGGACTGAAATTGCGTGTCGGCTCATCGAGCAGCAGCACATTGTTCCCGTCCAATATCATCTTTAACAGCAGCAGCTTCGCCCGCTGCCCGCCCGAGAGCGCCGCGCAGGAATGTGTCATTTCGTCGGTCGTATACTTCATGCTGCCGAGATACAGCCGCGCCTTTGTCACCGTTTCCTTGTCGCCCTGCGGCGCCAAAAACGCAATCGGCGACGCCGCGGCATCCAATAGATCGTCATAGTCCTGCGGCATATACCCGACCGAAAGATCCCGGCGGGGGAGCAGCGCGTTGGCTATCGTCTTTAGCAGAGTAGACTTGCCGCAGCCGTTCTGCCCGATGATGACGACGCGTTCCGGCCCTGCCATGTGCAGCCGAACATCTTCGGCAAGTATTTTGTCGCCTGCCGTCAGCTTCGGCAGAGCAAAATCCAAAACGGTCTTTCCGGCGGGCAGCGAAACGCCCTCGTCGAATTTCGGCAGGATTGCCCACTCGGCCTCCGGCGCTGCGGTCAGAGCGGCTTGCTCCTTTTCGAGCCGCGCGCCGATGGCCTGTACCGTGTGCATCTTCTTTTTCAGCAGCCGTCCGGTGCTCGGGTCTTGGCGCGAAACGGAGGCTTGCGCATGCTCGACCGCGTTGTAGATCGAAAGGTACCGTTCCTTCTTCTTGCGAAACGCGTCCTGTTCAAAGGCGGCTACCTGCGCCTGATGCGCCATTCTGCGTTCGCGCTCGTCCATATATTGCCGGTAGGGCAGGCGTGCCGACGTTGCCCGCGGGATCGTCTTACGCCGCACCTGCTCGATGTGCAGGATCATTTCGGCCGTGCGTTCGAGCAGCGTTTCATCGTGCGAAACATACAGCACCGTCTGCGGCGTGCGCTGTAAAAAGCCTTCGAGCCATGTGAGCGTTGCAAGGTCGAGATCGTTCGACGGTTCGTCGAGCAGCAGCACGTCGCATTCATGCAAAAGCAAAGCGCAAAGCCGCACCTTTACGCGCTCCCCGCCGGACAGCGACCTCATCGGCCGCGATTCCCAAAGCAGCGTTTCCGGAATGTCAAGCCGCCTGACGACTTGTGAAACCGTTCGCGGTGAACGCTCCGACAGCGCACAGATCCGTTCCAGATATTCCCACACCGGAAGACCTTGTTCCACGTCGCTTATCTCCTGTCCGAGATAGCCGACGACGCCCGTGATGTGCTTTTGCCCGGACACTTCGGCATACGGCTCGACAAGCGCGGGATCATAGAGCCATTTCAGCAGCGTCGACTTGCCGTTGCCTTCCTCTCCGATCAGCGCCGCCTTTTCGCCGTCGTTTACAACGAACGAGAAATCCTCGATCAGCACGCGGTTGTCCTTCTTCTGTGTGATCGTAATATGTTGTGCCTGTACCATAGATTCTCCTATAAAAAATCCGTCTCTCCCTACGGAAAGACGGACGACGCCAAAAAAGAACCCAAGGGCGGGCTGCATGCGTTTATCCGAATTTCCATAGAGAAGCAAACCGCTGCTTGCGGCTTTGTCTTATCTTTGAAAATCACGGATTAAAAACGCATCTTCTCACTTCCTGTCCTCGGTATGTAGATATGATACCAAACCGCATAGGCGATTGTCAAGTGTCAAATTGCCGTAAAACGGAACAGCCGTAAATGCCGAACCGGATCGGGCGACACGGCAACCGACAGCATTTGAGCAGAATTTCACTTTTTTTACGCAATTCTGTTCCAATTAGGGGCTTCCCTTTTGGGAAAAGTTCGTGCATAATATAGGAAGAAACCCCATGCGGGTTTGTTTGGCATATCCAAACGGATGTTTTGCATGGTGACAGGAAAGCATTCGTCCCGCGCTTGCGGGAGGAAGGGGAAGAACCGTATGCATATCAACTGGTACCCGGGGCACATGGCAAAGGCGCGGCGGCAGCTGATCGAAAGCCTGCAGCTGATCGACGCGGTTGTGGAGATCGTGGACGCCCGTGCGCCGCTTGCCACGCGCAACCCGGACTTTGACGAATTGTTTGCGCGCAAAACGCGCATCGTGTTATTGAACAAGAGCGACCTTGCCGATTCCGTCGCAACAAAGGAATGGGTGAAGTATTACCAATCCCGCAACATCCTTGCGGGGGAGATCGTCTCGACTGCAAACAACGGCAAAGCGACGGCGGTGCGGCTGATCGAGGCCGCGACCAAGGAGAGCGTCGAGCGCATGAAGGCAAAGGGCATCCAAAAGACCGTGCGCGCGCTCGTCGTCGGGATACCGAATGTCGGCAAGTCCACGTTCATCAACCGCATTGCGGGCGAGGCACGCGCCAAGACCGGCGACAAGCCGGGCGTCACCAAGGGCAAGCAATGGGTGCATGTCACGCCTTATTTGGAGCTTTTGGATTCGCCGGGGCTTTTATGGCCGAAGCTCGATAACCAGGAATACGCCAAGCACCTTGCCTATATCGGCTCGATCAACGACGACATCTTAGAGATCGAGGAGGTCGCATGGGAGCTTTTGAAAGAACTTCGTGCGATCTGCCCGAACGAGCTTTCCGCGCGGTATAAAAAGATCACGCCCGAAACAGAGGACGCCGCGCTTTTGGACGCAGTGGCGCAAAGCCGCGGGTTTGTTCTGCGCGGCGGCGTGTTCGATACCGAGCGTGCGGCGCGTGTGCTGCTCGACGAATTCCGTGCGGGTAAGATCGCGCATATCACGCTCGAACGCGCTTCGGAAGCAGAACCGCAGACAGCGCCCGAACCGGACAGTACGGAGGCATAACGATGGCAAGAATGCCCGAAGCCGAACGGCTGCAGATACTGTCGGAGCGCGACCGCGCGTTTTGGACGCAGGACGGCGTGATCCTTGCCGGTATGGACGAGGTAGGCCGCGGCCCCTTGGCCGGGCCGGTCGTGGTCGGCTGCGTCGTGATGCCGCCGGAGCCGCTGCTCGAATACGTCAACGATTCCAAAAAGGTGACCGAAAAGCGTCGAGAAGCGCTGTATGAAAAAATCATGGCCACCGCCGTCGAGGCGCGTACCGCGTGGGTGTGGCAGGACGTGATCGACGAAATCAATATTTTAGAGGCCACGAAAAAGGCGTTCCATGATGCATTTGCTTCGATGCAGACGCCGATCACGGACGTGATGATCGACGCGCTGACCGGTCTTGCGATCCCTGCGCGGCAGCACCCATTGATCCACGGCGATGCGCTGAGCTATTCGATTGCCGCGGCGTCGATCGTTGCCAAGGTCGAGCGGGATCGCTACATGATCGAGCAGGACAAGCTCTATCCGGCCTACGGCTTTGCCAAGAACAAGGGCTACGGCACGGCGGAGCATATGGCGGCATTGCGGCAGTACGGCCCGACGCCGCTGCACCGCAGGTCATTCTTGAAAAACCTATGAATAAGACCGAGACAGGCGCCTACGGTGAACGTCTTGCCGAAAAAGCGCTGAAAAAAGCGGGCCTTGTGACCCTCGAACGCAACTACCGCGCGGGCAAATACGAGATCGACCTTGTGATGCGCGACCGCAAAACCAAGGAGATCGTGTTCGTCGAGGTCAAGGCCAGAAGCACCGACGCCGTCAACCTGCCGCGCACGGCAGTCACAAAGCAGAAGCAGACATTTCTGAAAAGCGCCGCGCGGCAGTATTTGCTCGAAAACGACGAGATGGCTGCGCCGCACCGCTTCGACATCGTCGAGGTCTGGCTGGAAGACGGGCGCACCGCGTGGCTCGAAAACGCTTTTTAAGCGCCGCACACAAGAAGGAGGATACACGTTTTGACGATACGGAAACGGTTTGGGGTTTGGCTGCTGACGCTGCTGCTCGTGTTTACGGCGTGCGGCAGAGGGCAAAGCGCCGAGGCACAGACCTTCGATTTTTCCGAAACGGCGGGCGGCTTGCCGCTCGGCTGGACGGTCATATCCTATGAAAACCAATACGCCGCAGATTGCGCCGACGGCGTTGTGACGCTGCGCACCGAGATCAAGGACGACGTGCGCCTTGTTAAGACTGTGCCCGTGGAGGGCGGCAAGAAATATGTGCTGTCCGCCGAAATCGCCACCGAGCGCGTCTTGGACGGCGAGGGCGCGACGCTCTCCATCGACAATTTCTCGCAGGACGGCAGCTATATCTATTCCGAAGGGCTGTTCGGCACAAACCGCTGGACGCATGTAGAGCTTGCTTTTGAAACCGCAAAGGGACAGTCCGCCGTACAGCTTGCCCTGCGGCTCGGCGGGTATTCGAGCGTGTCGAGCGGCACGGTATCCTTCCGCAGCGTCACGCTGACGGCAACGGACAAGTCTTCCGCCAACTTCCAAAAACTGGTGACGCGCTCGAACACGCAGACCAAGACCGAGGACAAATCCGACGACGAATACGAAGCGTTTTTCTCGCTGCTCTTTTGGCTGACCGTGATCACGGCCGCGCTGCTGCTCTACGGCGTCTACCGCCACCGCGACCGGCTGCTGCATGCACCGATGGACGCCGGAACCAAGTGGCTCGGCTTTTTGTTGATCGTGCTTGCCGGCTTCTTTATTCGTCTGTTTCTTTGCGCCGCGTTTAAGGGCCACGCGACCGATATGAGCTGTTGGGTATCGTGGGGCAATCAGATCGCGGACGGGCGGTTTGCTTCGTTCTACGACGGCACATGGTACGACTATCCGCCGGGTTATATGCTTGTGCTCGGCGGGCTCACATGGGTCATGCGGCTGCTGCGCGTTGCGGACTGGGGCAGCGAAACGCTCCGGCTCTTCTGGTACATGCTGCCGGCCTTTTTGTGCGATATCGGCTGCGGCGTGCTGCTCATCCGTTTTGCCAAGGAACGGAACCTGCCGGATGCGGCGGGGCTGCTGCTCGGCGCGCTGATCGTGCTGAACCCGGCGGCGATTTGGCTGTCCGGCGCATGGGGACAGATCGACTCGATTCTTACGCTCCTGCTGCTGCTCACCTATGGCGCGTTCCGCAAGGGCAACCGCGTCGGCGCGGGGCTGTGGTATGCCGCGGCGGTGCTTGTCAAGTGGCAGGCGCTGATCTACGGTCCGGTGCTTGCGCTCGTCTACCTCGGCACGCTGCTGTCGGAAACGAACAGAAAAGAACGGCTGAAAAAACTCGGCATGACCGCGCTGACAGTTGCTGTCGCGCTGTCGGTGATTTTCCTTGTCTCTTTGCCGTTCCGGGGCAGCATGGGACTGTTCTGGATCGTCGAACGGTTTATGAAAGCCTCGTCCGGCTATGATTATGCCACGGTCGAGGGCTATAATTTCTTTGCGCTGCTCGGCGCCAACTGGCACGATGCGAACGCCGATTTGTTCGAAGGCGCAGGCGCGGGCGGGGCGCTGCTTGCCACGCTTAACACGCTCGGTAAGCTGCTTTTGCCGCTTGCCGTGATTACGCTCGGCGCGGCGTCGGTGCGCGACTTTCGCCAAAAGCGCGGCTTTGCCGCGGCGCTGTCGCTCGGCGCGCTGCTGCTTCTGGCCGCGGTACTGTACGCGATCGCTTATGTCGTCAGCGATATGGAAGCCTTTGTCTGGACGCTGTACGGCGCGGCGGCAGCCTTGTCCCTTGCGGCATGGATCGCGCAGACCTGCGAGGGCGAGCGATCCTTTGCCTCGCTGCTGCTCGGAGATGACAGCATCGAAAAATACGCTCTTTGGATCGCGCTGCTCGCGTCCGGCGTACTGCTGTTGACATGGACGCTGTGGGTCGTGCTGCACTTGTTCGGCGTAACGCTGACCTACAAGCTGTTCGGCTCGCTGATGATCGCGGCCGCGCTCGGCGGTGCGGTTTGGCTGCTTTGGCGGTATCATCGGGCCGGGCGGCTCACGGAGAACGATCCGGAGCTGCTGTATCTTGTCTCGGCCATGTTTATGCTGTGGGTGTTCACGTTCGGCCAGTACATGCACGAACGCTATGTGTTCCCGGTGCTGCTTCTGCTGCTGTTTGCGTATGCGCACAGCGGAAACAGGCATATTCTGCTCGGCGCGCTGCTGCTGACCGTCACGACGTTCCTGAACGAGACGGTTGCGATGTACGTCGTTTCGGACGGCGCGATTCACGCGATCCGAGGCGGCGAAACGCACAACGCCTTTATCGCGGTCTGCTCGGCGGCGGAGGTGCTTTCGACCCTGTACCTTTCCGTGGCGGTGCTGTTTGGAACGAGGACCGCTTCCGATTTTGAAAAGCCGGCGCCGACCGAGACGGAGGCGGCGAACAAGGACAAGGGAGGGAAACGCGCATGAAGTCGTTTATCGAATCGCTCGGCGTCCCCTCCGGCAGACGGCTGACCGGGACCGACCGGATCGTGCTGATCGCGCTGCTGCTTGTGTATTCGCTTGTGGCTTTCATCAATCTCGGCACGCTGAACTTCCCGCAAAGAGCGTGGCGCTCGGACGGAAACGAAACGGTCATCATCGACCTCGGCGGCGAAAAGCATGTTTCCGCGATTTGGTTCAACGGCAACATTGCCGAGGGCACGGTGCATATCTATGACGATGCGGACAATTATACCGAGTTTGAACAAGCCTACGGCGATATGTTCAAATGGAAGACCGTGAACGTTTCGCTCGATACAGAGTTTGTCCGGCTGTTCGTGTACAGCGGCGAAGCGTCGTTCAACGAGGTCGCGCTCTTCGACGAAAAGGGCGACCGCATTGACGCCTTTGTCTACGTGCAGGAGGACGCGGCCGGAAACGATATGTTCCCCCGGCAGCAGCGGCTGATGGATGAGCAGTCCACCGTCCCGGATCGTCCATCCTACTTTAACGGCATGTATTTCGATGAGATCTACCATGCCCGCACCGCCTATGAGGTAGCGACCGATACCGACCTCTATTTCGAGGGACGCTCGGTCGGCGTCAAGGACTTCTCCTACGTGCAGGCCAACGGCTTCACGATCTATGAATGGACGCATCCGCAGCTCGGCAAGGTGCTGATTGCGCTCGGCGTGCGGCTGTTCGGCATGACGCCGTTCGGTTGGCGCTTCACCGGTACGCTGTTCGGCGTGCTGATCCTGTGGGTGCTGTACGTGCTTGCCAAAAGGTTGTTCGAGCGTACCGACTATGCGCTGCTCGTTTCCGGCCTGTTCGGGGCGGACTGTATGCACTTTGCACAGACGCGCATTGCGACCATCGACGTGTATGCGTTGTTCTTCACGCTGCTGATGTTCCTGTGCATGCTCGATTACCTTTGGATCAACCGCACGGAGGCGCCGTTTGTCCGCAAGCTCGTGCCGCTCGGCCTTGCCGGGCTTTCGTTCGGGCTCGGCGCGTCGAGCAAGTGGACGTGTCTGTATTCGGGCGTCGGGCTTGCGGTGCTGTTCTTCACTTCGTTCATTCTGCGCTGCGTCGATCTTATTAAGGCGCGCCGTGAGGCAAAGGCGAAAGGGGAGAAGCCCGAAAAGATCTGGGTGAACCCGGTTCCGGCGCTGCCGGTGCTGTGGATGCTGCCGGTGCTGTATGCGCTCGTTTCGGATGTCCGCTATGAGGTCGCCAAAAGCGGCGGCGGCACGCTTCCGCATAAGTGGAGCTATGAGGAAAGCTGGTATGACATTTTGTTCAAGCCCGGCTTTTACGTGCCGTTTTTCATCCTCGTCGGGCTGGCCGTTGGATCGGTGCTTGTGTTCCGGCTGCTCACAAAGGGAAAGCGCATCGACCTGAAGTGGAACGAACAGCTGATGACGCTTGTGTTCTGCTGCGTCGTGTTCATACTGGTTCCGGCGCTGCTGTATTATGCCTGCTCCTACAGCTTCTATCTCAGCGAGAACCGCAATACGCTGTATGAGCAGATACGCTGCCTTGTACAGAAGCAGGCTTCGATGTACAGCTACCATGCGGGGCTTTCGGAATCGCATCCATGCCAGTCGAACTGGTATCAATGGCCGCTCGCCGAAAAATCCGTTTGGTTCTACGGCGGCTATCCGGACGGCAAGCTGTCGAACATCTCGTCTACCGGCAACCCGGTCGTGTGGTATGTGTCCGCGTTCGGCGCGGTGCTCATGTTCGTCAAATGGCTGTTTGATCCGGTATACCGGAAGAACAAGGGGTTTTATGTGATCCTCGTCGGGATCTTGGCGGGACTTCTGCCGTGGGCGCTGGTTACACGGTGCGTGTTCCTGTACCATTATTTTTCGACGATTCCGTTTGTGCTTTTGGCGGCGGTTATGCTGCTGTACTATGCGGAAAGGCCGAGCCGCGCTTAAAAAATCTGAAATGGATTTGGCTCGGCGCCGCCGTCGTGTTCTTTATCCTGCTGTATCCCGCGGTATCGGGTCTGCCGACCTCGTGGGGCTATGCGGGCTTTATCGAGCACGTGTTGACCGTGTTTTCCAAGGTGTACTATGTCGGTGTTTGAAAAGAAGAGTATCGGGCAGCTTGCCCGGTTCCTGCTCGTCGGCGTATCGAATACGCTTGTCGATCTCGTCGTCACAAGATTGCTGCAGGGGGCGTTCGGCCTCTTGACAACCGCGGTGGTTTTGACCTACTATATTCCTAAAGTCGTCGGCTTCGGCTGCGGCGTGCTGAACAGCTACGTTCTAAACAGCGCGTGGACGTTCCGCGCGGAACGCCATAGAGACGCAAGGGAGATCGGGTCGTTTCTGCTCGTCAACCTGCTGACGCTCGGCCTGTCGCTGCTTTTGATGTATCTGCTGCGTGATGTGTTCGGCCTTGCCGCGTGGTGGAGCGGGCTTGTCGGCACGGAAGGCTTCGGCAGGCTCGTCACGGGAGAGTTTTTCTGCACGCTGCTGTCCACGGGCATCTGCCTGCTGGTCAACTTTGTCGGCAATAAGCTGTTTGTATTCGGCAAGCGGTAAGTGCTTGCCGCGCGGAAGGAGGGGGGCTATGCTTTCCAAGGTACAGAGCTACGGCCTTGCGGGGCTGGAGGGCTTTGCGGTTACGGTCGAGGCCGCCTACACGGGCGGCACGGAGGGGTATGAGACCGTCGGCCTGCCCGACGCCGCCGTCAAGGAATCGCGTGAGCGCATTTCCACCGCGATCCGCCATTCCGGCATCCCGTATCCGTTTGGCCGAATCATCGTGAACCTGGCGCCCGCCGACCGCAAAAAGGAGGGCACGGTCTACGACCTGCCGATTGCGCTGGCGATCCTCGGCGCGGGAGGGCAGATTCCGTCCCTGCCCGAAGGCAGCGTAGTGCTCGGCGAGCTTGCGCTCGACGGCACGGTTCGCCCGATCAGCGGCGTGCTGCCCATGCTGATCGACGCCTATGCGCACGGCTTTACCCGCTTTTTTGTACCGTTCGACAATGCCGCCGAAGCCTCGTACATCGACGGCGCAGCCGTTTTTCCGGTGCGGACGTTGGGGCAGCTTGTCCGCTTTTTGCAAAACCGCGAGGATATTCCGACCGCCGCGACCAAGCATTACGAATCCGAGCAGTCCGTAGCCAAGTTCGATTTTTCAGAGATCAAGGGGCAGACGGCTGCCAAGCGCGCCGCAGAGGTCGCCGTGGCCGGCGCGCATAATATGCTGCTGTGCGGCACGCCCGGCTCCGGCAAAACGATGCTCGCCCGCGCGATCCCGTCGATCCTGCCCGAAATGACGTTTGCCGAGGCGCTGGAGGTGACCAAGATTCACTCCGTCACCGGCGCGCTGAAGGGTACGAACGGCCTGATTACCGAGCGTCCGTTCCGCGCTCCGCATCACGGCGCTTCCGGCGCGGCGCTGATCGGCGGCGGCTCCAAGGCCATGCCCGGCGAGATCAGCCTTGCCCACAACGGCGTACTGTTTTTAGACGAGTTTCCCGAGTTTCGAAGGGACGTTCTGGAGGCACTGCGGCAGCCCCTGGAGGACGGCGAGGTGACGGTTTCGAGAGCGTATGCCACGGTCACGTACCCGTCGCGGTTTATGCTGATCGCGGCGATGAACCCGTGTCCGTGCGGCAACCGCGGCTCGCGCACGAAGCCCTGCACCTGTTCGCAAATGGCGATCCGCCGCTATGCAAGCCGCATCTCCGGCCCGCTGCTCGACCGCATCGACCTGCATATCGAAATGACCGAAGTGGGTTACAGCGAGATTACCGAGCGCCGACCCGCTGAATCGAGCGAAGCCGTGCGGGAGCGCGTCAAGGCAGCGCGCGAACGCCAAAGGGAACGGTTCAAAAACGACGGCATCCGCACGAACGCCGAAATGTCCGGGCGGCTGCTGCAAAAATACTGCGCGCCGTCGGGCGAGTCCGAACGGATGCTGTCTGCTGCGTTTCAAAAGCTGCAGCTTTCCGCCCGCGCCTATCAGCGCGTCTTAAAGGTTGCGCGCACGGTGGCCGATCTGGACAACAGCGACGAGATTCTGCCGCGGCATTATGCCGAAGCCATCCAATACAGAAGCATGGAGCTTCTGAACAATCTGTAAGTTTTCCCGAGGTGGAGTATGAACGACGAGGAACGCCTTTGGCTGTGGCTGAACTATGCAACCGAGCATAACCCGCGCCTGTTTTACGCGATTCTGCAGCGATTCGACGATCTCGATGAAGCGTTTGCGGCGGCGCGGCAAAAGGAATGGGATGCATTCGGGGAGATCGGTGACAATGTCAAAAAGCGTCTGCTCGCCGCAAGCGAGGAACGGTTCCTGGATCGCTACATCGGGTGGATGGAGCGCAACGGCGTCGGCATTACCACGCCCGCGTCCGACGATTACCCGACGCTGCTGAACGAGATCGCCGATCCGCCGTCCGTGCTGTTCTATAAGGGCACGATGCATGCGGATCTGCCGCTGCCGATGGCCGTCGTCGGCACGCGCAATATGACCGATTACGGCAAGAATGTTGCAAGGCTGCTGTCCCGGCAGATCGTCGAGCACGACGGTACGGTCGTCACCGGCCTTGCGGCAGGGATCGACACGGCCGCCGCGTTGGGCGCGCTGGACTGCGTGATTTCCGATCACCCGGTCATCGGGGTACTGCCCTGCGGCATTGATCAGGTATACCCGTCCGGCAATGCCGAGCTGTATGATGAGATCATCGAACGCGGCTGCATTTTGACCGAGTTCATTCCCAAGACCGCACCGCAAAAGTTCCTGTTCCCGATGCGGAATCGCCTGCTGTCCGGTCTGTCGCGCGGGGTGCTCGTTGTCGAAGCCGGCGAACGGAGCGGCACGAGCATCACGGTCGGCCACGCGCATGAGCAGGGCAGAGAGGTGTTCGCCGTGCCGGGACGCATCACCGATCTGTACAGTCAGGGCACCAACCGTATGATCGCGCATGGCGAAGCGAAGGCCGTCACGAATGTGCAGGATATCCTCTCGGAGTTTGCCGACTATACCCAAAACGACGAGGGAACGCTGAACCCGGAGGCCGCGCATATTGCGTTTTCCAAGCTGTCCGACCTTGCGCAGGAAATCTATATGTGCCTGCTGCAGGGCGAGCGCAGCGCCGACGAACTGCTGGACTGGATCGACGACGTAACGCCGTCCGAGATCAACACGGCGTTGACCGAGCTGCAGTTTTTGGAGGTTGTCAAAAAGCTGCCCGGCAACGTGTTTGCGATCGACTCGATCCGCGCCGTCGTCACATTTGATGAAAAACCATGAGCCGCGTCCCGTTTATCGGACACGGTATTCGATAGATTATCCGAAAACCCGTGAAGGAGATTGTAAATGGCCGATACATTGGTAATCGTGGAGTCGCCCGCCAAGGCGAAGACCATCGGAAAATTTTTAGGAAGCAAGTATAAGGTCGTCGCGTCGAACGGACACGTGCGCGACCTTCCCAAATCGAGTCTCGGCGTAGACCCGGAAAACCACTTTGCGCCGAAGTACATCACGCTGCGCGGACGCGGCGATGTGCTTGAAACCATCCGCCGCGAGGCCAAGGACGCCAAGCGCATCCTGCTCGCAACCGACCCTGACCGCGAAGGAGAAGCCATTTCGTGGCACCTCGCGCAGGTGCTTAAGCTGGATGTCAAGGACAAGTGCCGCATCGAGTTCAACGAGATCACGGCAAACGCGATCAAGAACTCCATCAAAAAGCCGCGCACCATCGACATGAACCTTGTCAATGCGCAGCAGGCCCGCCGCGTGCTGGACCGGCTTGTCGGCTATAAGATCAGCCCGATCCTTTGGCATAAGGTGCAAAAGGGCCTGTCCGCCGGCCGCGTGCAGTCCGTCGCTACGCGCATCATCTGCGACCGTGAGGAGGAGATCGACGCGTTCATCCCGGAGGAATACTGGACGATCACGGCGAAGCTGAACGGCCAAAAGCCCTTCGATGCGCGCTACTACGGCGAGCAGGGCAAAAAGCAGGATGTGCATACCGAAGCCGAGGCGAACGAGATCAAGGCGCGCGTGGAAAAAGCGACGTTCCTTGTCACCGAATGCAAGGTCAGCGAAAAGCGCCGCCTTGCGCCCGCGCCGTTCACCACCTCCGGTCTGCAGCAGGACGCTTCACGCAAGCTGGGCTTCACGACGAAGCGCACCATGATGGTGGCACAGCAGCTGTATGAGGGCGTTGAGCTCGGCAAGCGCGGCCCGGTCGGCCTGATTTCCTATATCCGTACCGATTCCGTCCGCGTCGCGGAGGAAGCGCAGGCCGCGGCGAAGGCATACATCGGGGAGACGTTCGGCGAGGCGTACGTGCCCGAAAAACCGAACATCTATAAAGGCCGCCGCGGGGCGCAGGACGCGCACGAAGCGATCCGTCCGACAGACCTTGCCAATGAGCCGAAGACCTTGAAGGCGCAGCTGTCGAGCGACCAGTATAAGCTGTATAAGCTGATCTACGAACGCTTCTTGGCAAGCCAGATGACCGAAGCTGTGCAGCAGGTCACGTCCGTTTCCATCGACGCCGCAGGCGCGACGTTCAAGGCATCCGGCACGCGCACCGTGTTCGACGGCTATATGGCGATCTATACCGAGAGCCGAGACGACGATGAACAGACCGTGACGCTCCCGCCGATCAAGGAAAACGATACTTTCACGGCCAAGGCCGTCGATGCGCAGCAGAAGTTCACGCAGCCGCCTTCGCGTTATACCGAGGCGTCGCTTGTCCATACGCTCGAGGAAAAGGGCATCGGGCGTCCGTCCACCTATGCGCCGACGATCTCCACGGTGATCGACCGCGGCTATGTCGCACGCGATAAAAAGCTGCTTGTCCCGACCGATCTCGGCTTCATCGTCACGAACCTGATGAAAACGAGCTTCCCGGATATCGTCGATATCGCGTTTACCGCCAACATGGAGGAGGAGCTGGACGAGGTCGAGGAAGGCAAGGTCGATTGGACAAAGCTGATGGAGGACTTCTACGGCCCGTTTGTCAAGACCGTCGAAAAGGCGGACGCCGAGGTCGAAAAGGTCAAGATCCCCGATGAAGTCAGCGACGTGGTCTGCGACAAGTGCGGCGCGCTGATGGTCTATAAAAACGGCCGCTTCGGCCGGTTCCTTGCCTGTCCGAATTTCCCGGAATGTCGGAATACCAAGGCGATCATCGAGAAGATCGACGTGCCGTGTCCCAAGTGCGGCGCGGCCCTGATCAAGCGCATGAGCAAGAAAAAGCGCACGTTCTACGGCTGCGAGCGTTACCCGGACTGCGACTTTATCAGCGGCTATCTGCCGGTCAATATGAAGTGCCCCAAGTGCGGCGGCTACATGGTGCAGAAGCGCGGCTCAAACGGCACGTTCATTGCCTGCGCCGATCAAAAGTGCGGCTATGTCTACCGCAAGCCGAAGAAGGAAGACGATGAATAAAAACGTTACCGTGGTCGGCGCCGGGCTGGCCGGATCGGAGGCCGCCTATCAGCTGTTGAAGCGCGGCTTTTCGGTCACGCTCTATGAGATGAAGCCGAAAAAGTTTTCGCCCGCGCATAAGGCCGAAACCTTTGCCGAGCTCGTCTGCTCCAACTCCCTGCGCTCCGACCGCATCGAAAACGCGGTGGGGCTGTTGAAGGAAGAACTGCGACAGATGGATTCGCTGATCCTGTCCTGTGCGGATGCTACGCGCGTTCCGGCGGGCGGGGCCTTGGCGGTGGATCGGGACGGCTTTTCCCGCCTTGTCACCGAACGCCTGTCGGCTTTTGCAAGCCTAACCGTTGTGCATGACGAGGTCAAGGACATTCCAGATGCGCCGTGTATCATTGCATCCGGCCCGTTAACATCCGACGCGCTTTCCGAAACGCTTGAAAAGCGCCTCGGCGTATCGCTGCACTTTTACGACGCGGCGGCGCCGATTGTCACAAAGGAATCGCTGAACTTCGACAAGGTTTTTGCGGCTTCGCGCTACGGCAGGGGCGAGGACTATCTGAACTGCCCGATGACGCGGGACGAATACTTTGCATTCTACCATGCGCTGATCACCGCCGAGACCGCGCCGCTGCACAGCTTTGAAACGCCGCGCGTGTTCGAGGGCTGCATGCCGGTCGAGGTCATGGCAAAGCGCGGCGAGCTGACCTTGGCTTACGGGCCGATGAAGCCGGTTGGCCTTGAAACCGAGGGCAAACGGCCGTTTGCGGTCGTGCAGCTGCGCCGTGATAACGCCGAGGATACGCTTTACAACATCGTCGGCTTCCAGACCAATCTGAAATTCGGCGAGCAAAAGCGCGTGTTCGGCATGATCCCCGGTCTTGAAAACGCGGAGTACGCGCGCTACGGCGTCATGCACCGCAATACGTTTTTGAACAGTCCGCAGCTTCTGCAGCCGGACTTTTCTCTGCGGGACAACGGCCTTGTGTTCTTCGCGGGGCAGATGACCGGCGTGGAGGGCTATGTCGAATCGGCGGCAAGCGGCTTTGCCGCGGGCGTGCATCTGGCAAGAAAGCTGAACGGACAAGCGCCGGTTGACTTTACGACAAAGACGGCCATCGGCGCGCTCGGTCATTACGTGTCCGAATATGCCGGCAAGGATTTTCAGCCGATGAACGTCACGTTCGGCATCATGGAAGGCTGGCCGGAGCGCATCCGCTCCAAGCCGGAACGGTATCATAAAATTGCAGAGCGGTCTTTGGCATACCTTAAGACGCTCGATCTATCGTAACATATTTTCATTTTTCACGGAGGGACCATGGATTTACAGGGTACTACGATTCTGGCGGTTCGGCGCAACGGCAAGACGGCGATCTGCGGCGACGGACAGGTCACGATGGGGCAGCAGGCGATCATGAAGGCGTCGGCAAAGAAGGTGCGCCGTATCTTCCACGACCGCGTCGTCGTCGGCTTTGCGGGCTCGGTCGCGGATGCGTTCAGCCTTTGCGATCGCTTCGAAGAAAAAATGCAGATGTACGGCGGTTCGCTCGCGCGTGCGGCGGTCGCTTTGGCGCAGGACTGGCGGAACGACAAGGTCATGCGCAAACTGGAGGCGATGATGATCGTAGCCGATACCGAACAGCTCTTGATCATCAGCGGCACCGGCGAGGTCATCGAGCCGGACGACGGCGTGGCGGCCATCGGCTCGGGCGGGCTGTATGCGCTCGCCGCGGCCAAAGCACTTGTGCAGAACACCGATCTGTCCGCTGCGGAGATCGCCCGCAAGGGACTTGAGATCGCGGGGCAGATCTGCATTTTCACAAACAGCAACCTGACGATGGAGGAGGTGTAAGCGTATGATGACCCCAAAACAAATCGTCGATGCGCTCGACCGTTACATCATCGGCCAGGAGGATGCCAAGCGCGCGGTCGCCATCGCGCTGAGAAACCGCTATCGCCGTTCGTGTCTATCGGAAGAACTTCGTGAGGAGATCACGCCGAAGAACATCATCATGCTCGGGCCTACCGGCGTCGGCAAAACCGAGATCGCGCGCCGCCTGGCCAAGCTCGTGGACGCGCCGTTTATCAAGGTGGAAGCGACCAAGTTCACCGAGGTGGGCTATGTCGGCAAGGATGTGGAGAGCATGATCCGCGACCTCGTCGAAGAATCCATTCGCTTGACCAAGACGCTTCGCATGAACGAGGTCAAGCCCGCTGCGGCCGCTGCGACGGAAGCTCGCATCGTCGAGCTTTTGCTGCCGCACGCCAAAAAGCAAAAGCCGCCGATGAACCCGCTGCAATACCTCTTGGGTGCGGGCGCATCGCAGCCGCAGGCCGACGAGCCGAAGCCCAGCGAGGAGGAGCAGGAGCAGCATAAGTCCCTGCGCGAGCAGACGCTTGCCCGCCTTCGCGCCGGCGCGCTCGAGAACGAGATCATCGAAATCGAAGTCGAGGAAAGCAATTCGTCCCCGATCCTGGCGATGGGCGTGGATATGGATCTCGGCTCGGTGCTCGGCGACATGCTGCCCAAGCGCCGCAAGCTCAAAAAGATGCCCGTGTGTCAGGCGAGGCCGATTCTTTTGCAGCAGGAGAGCGAAAAGCGCATCGATATGGACGACGTAAACCGCGTCGCTCTGATGAACGCCGAGCAGAACGGCATTATCTTTCTGGACGAGATCGACAAGATCGCGGGCGCGGCCAATCGCGGCGGGGCGGATGTCTCGCGCGAGGGCGTGCAGCGCGACATTCTGCCGATCGTCGAGGGTACGACCGTATCGACCAAGTACGGCCCGATCAAGACCGACTTCATCCTGTTCATCGGCGCAGGCGCGTTCCATGTGGCAAAGGTAAGCGATCTGATCCCCGAGCTGCAAGGCCGCTTCCCGATCCGTGTCACACTGAAGGATCTCACCGAGGAAGATTTCTATAACATCCTCACACAGCCGGACAACGCCGTCACCAAGCAGTACGCGGCGCTGCTGCGTCCCGATAATGTGAACCTTTCGTTCACCGAGGACGCCTTGCGGGAGATCGCAAAATTCGCATTCCGCGCAAATGAACAAAACGAGAATATCGGCGCCCGCCGCCTGCATACCGTAATGGAGAACCTGCTGAATGATATCTCGTTCAACGCGAACGGACAGCATCCCTTGATCGACGTTGTGATCGACGGCGATTATGTGGATCAGCATTTGTCTGCCGAGTGGAGCGAGGACAACATTCACAAATACATTCTCTGAGCGGATGCCTGCGTCCGCTCCGGAAAGGAACGGACTGTATGCATCGCGCCGCGCGGTTTCTCGTCACCGTCATTTTGCTTGCCACCCTTGTGCTGGACGGCAAAGCAGACCCAACCGAATCCGTCGCCCTGCGGGAGCCCGCAGCTTCCGCAGCGGCGTCATCCGTTCCGTCAGCGACGGCTATGCCTACGCCGCTCCCGACGCAAACGCCCGTCCCCACGCCGACGCTGCTGCCTACCCCTTCGCCGGTGCCGACAATTTCGCCGACGCCGTTTGCACTGCTCGATGTGCCGCTGATCCCCGCAGGTGAAGCATGGAAGGCGAACGGCATTGCGCTGCCGGACGGAAGCCGCTTTATGCTGTCGCTGTATGCCAGGACCGTCGGCGTGACGGAGGAAGCCATCGACCTTGCCGCGCGCGTCGCGTATTACGAAGCCGGTCCAAGGGCAAGCGAAGCCGCGCAGCGCGCCGTACTGTGCGTGATCTATAACCGGTGCATGGCGCCGCGCTTCGGCGGCGGCATGACCGATATCGAAACCGAGGTCTACCGCAAGGGGCAGTTTTCGGTGATCGGTCATAAGCAGTTCAAAACGGCCGAAATGCCGCAAAGCCTGCTCGATTACGCAAGGGATATCTTTTTGTGGGGGCATCTGTCGCTGCCCGAAAACGTATTGTTTTTCCATGCCGCAGCTCTCGGCAGCGACTGGGGCGGGCGAAGGGTATACGGCAATGTCGGCGGCAACCTCTTCTTCTACGGAAGAACCGAATAGATTTATCAAGATCGCAAAGAAAACCGAAAAGGATTATCATACATGAAACATAAACTCAAAATCATACCGCTCGGCGGCATCGGCGAGATCGGAAAGAACATGACCGTGCTCGAATACGAGGACGATATCCTTATCATCGACTGCGGCATCAGCTTTCCGGACGATGAAATGCCGGGCATTGACGTGGTCATACCGGATATGACCTATATTGAACAGAATCGGGACAAGCTGAAGGGCATGCTCGTCACCCACGGTCACGAGGACCACATCGGCGCGATCCCGTATGCCATGGAAAAGTTCCGCTGCCCGATCTACGGCACGAAGTTTACCAACGCGCTGATCCGGCACAAGCTGGAGGAGCACAAAATCGACGGCGTTGTGCTGAACGATATCGCGCCCGGCGACGTGGTGATGCTCGGCAAATGCAAGGTCGAGTTCATCAAAACGAGCCACAGCATTGCGGGCGCGGTCGCCTTGGCAATCACAACGCCCATTGGCACGGTGATTCACACGGGCGACTTTAAGATCGACCTGACACCGATGGACGGCGAGCCGATCAACATTAACCGCTTCGCGCACTTCGGCACGCGCGGCGTGCTCGCGTTGCTGTCCGACAGTACAAATGTCGAGCGTGCGGGCTATACGCAGTCCGAGCGTGAGATCGGCAAAACCTTCGAATCTGTATTCTCGCAGGCCAAAGGCCGCGTGATCGTCGCCACGTTTGCATCGAACGTCTACCGGATGCAGCAGGTCGCGGACGTTGCGATCGAGCACGGCCGCGTCGTGTGCTTCCAGGGCCGCAGCATGGAGCAGATCGTAAAGATCGCGCAGGAGCTCGGCTATATGCATATCCCGAAGGACAAGCTCGTTTCAGTCGAGCAGCTCAAAAAGCTGCGTGACGATGAGGTTTGCGTGATGACGACCGGCAGCCAGGGCGAGCCGATGAGCGGTCTGTTCCGCATGGCAAACGCGACGCATAAGCTGAACATCGGCGTCGGCGATACCGTCATTATTTCTGCCTCCGCGATTCCCGGCAACGAGCTCGGCGTGGCGCGCGTCATCAATCAGCTCTATGAAAAGGGCGTTAAGGTCGTTTACGACCAGATGGCGGACGTGCACGTATCCGGCCATGCCTGCCGCGAGGAATTGAAAATGATGCTCGCGCTGACAAAGCCGAAGTATTTCATTCCGGTGCACGGCGAAGCGCGCCATCTTCGGATGCACGCAGAGCTCGGCGAGCTCATGGGCGTCGAAAAGGAAAAGGTGTTTGTGCCGCAGCTCGGCAGCGTGATCGAGCTGACCCCGCGCAAGGGCGTCATGGCGGAAACCGTTCCGTCCGGCAGCGTCATGGTGGACGGGTTCTGGGGCATCGAGGACGCCGTGCTGCACGACCGCAAGCTGCTCAGCGAGGACGGCTTGGTGCTGGCGATCATCACCATGGACGGCGAGACCGGGCGGCTCTGCGCCCCGGTCGAGATCATCTCCCGCGGGTTCGTCTACATGCGCGATGCCGAGGAGCTGATCGCAGAATCCACGAAACTGATCACCGAGGAATCGCGCCGTTTCGAGGGCGCAAACAAGGGCGACTATGCAGGCATCAAGAACGCGGTCAAGAGCCGCCTCAAGAGCTATCTGTACAACAAAACGCACCGTAGCCCGATGATCCTGCCGATCACGATTGAGATTTAAGGAGGGCGCATGATCTACGACAATGCCCGAAAGCTGGCGGACGAGCTGAAAAACAGCGAGGAATACCGCGCCTATCGCGCGGCAAAGGAGCGCGTCTTTCAAAACAATTCCACCAAGAACCTGATCGCCGAGTATCACAAGCTGCAAAGAAAAGCGCAGGCAAGCGTCCTCGGCGGCGAAACGAATCAGGAGCTGATGCAGCAGCTGCAAAAGCTCGGCGAGGTGCTGCAGTTCGACGCAGACGCCGCGGCGTTTCTGATGGCCGAATACCGGCTGAATACGATGCTCGGCGACGTATACAAGATCCTTGCCGAAGCCATCGACATCGACCTTTCCGCCTTGGAGGGCTGACCGAAAGAGCATGAAAAACAGCGGCATGAATTGGGAAACCGAAAAAGATCTGACGCCCGTGCAGCGGCGCTGGAAAACCTTCTGGCATTATGCCAGACCGTTTGTGATCTGGGGCGCAAGCATTGCGATCGTGCTGATCGTCGTTTCGCTTGCGGTCAATTTCGTCGTGCGCCATTATGTGTCCGCCGTGGATCCGGACGACCCGACGCCCTATGAAATCACGATCCCGCAGAACGCTTCCGCAAGCTCGATTGCGCGCATCCTCTACACGGCCTGCGGCGAGGATCGGGACGGTCTGATCGTTTCTACGGCGTCGTTTAAGGTGTACGTGGACTTTGTCGGCAAGGCGAACAGCCTAAAGGCCGGAACCTACATCCTCTCCAAAAACATGACGATCAAGGAGATCGTGAACATCCTGTCCGAGGGCGTCCCTGCGCGGGCGACCGTGCGCGTCACGATCCCGGAGGGCTATACCGTCGAGGCAATAGCGGATACGCTGACCGAAAGCGGCGTCCTTGCCGAGGCAGGCACGTTCAAAACGCTTTGCCGCACGACCGACGCATTCAATAAATACCCGTTCCTGTCCGAGCTGACCGGTTCGGGCGACCGGCTCTATGCCTTGGAGGGCTATCTGTTCCCGGACACTTACGAATTTTATGCCGATTCCGCCGCCGCCGAGGTCATCGACCGGATGCTGACACGTTATTATGACGTGTACGTCGGCGAATATGTGGATCGCGCCAAGGAGCTTGGCTTCACGCGCGATCAGGTCATGATCCTTGCTTCGATCATCGAGCGCGAAGCGCACGACGCGGAGGACTTCGCCCGCGTTTCGGCCGTGTTCCATAACCGCTTGAAGGCGGGCATGAAGCTGGAGTCCTGCGCCACGCTGTCGTATGCGACGCACACCAACCGCCTGTCCTTCTCGACGGAGGAGATGCAGATCGTTTCACCGTACAACACCTACCTCAACGGCGGCCTGCCCATCGGCCCGATCTGCAATCCCGGCGAAGCCGCGATCCGCGCCGCGCTTTATCCGAACGAGGAGTATGTGGAGGGTGGGTATCTCTACTTCTGCAACGGCAATCCGAACATGACGACTGCGCTGCTCTTCAGCAAAACCTATGAAGAGCATCAGCAGAACGTCGAAAAGTACAGTAAGTTCTGGTAAGCGCCCCGCCGCCGGTTCCGGCATGAAAGACCTTTATAACATTCCTTATCCTCCGCATCACGGCTTCGACGGGGCGGAGGATTTGTTATGCCCGCAAGCTGCCGACACGAAATATATTTTTCCGGCTCGGCTCAAACCGGTATACGAAACGCGGCAAGTATGCTATACTGCAGACGAAAGTAAAGAAACAGAGGGGTTTTATATGACCGCAAAAGAGCTTCGGCAATATATCGCAGACAATGAGATCGTCATGGTGGACTGCAAGATCGTCGATATCGACGGCCAGTTCCGGCACGTCACGATTCCCGCGGGCAGCTTCACCGAGGAGATGATGGAAAACGGCATCGGCTTCGATGCGTCGAATTACGGCTATGCCGTCGTGGAAAAGAGCGACATGGTCTATATCCCCGATCTCGATACCGCTATCATCGACCCGTTTTGCACGGTCAAGACGCTGTCGCTGATCGGCAATGCCATGATCATAGACACGCCGCAAAACCGCCCGCTGTCGCAGTATCCGCGCAATATCATCCGCGCGGCAAAGCAATATATGCAGGAAACCGGCATTGCGGATACAATGCTGATTCTGCCGGAATTCGAGTTTTATCTGTTTGATCAGGTCGGCTGGACGGTGGAGCATAACCGCTCCGGGTATGAAGTCAATGCGACGCAGGCGCATTGGAACAGCGAGACGGAGGGCTTCGGCCGCGTCGTGCGCGAGCAAAAGCATTATCATATCGCAAAGCCGCTCGACCGCACCTACGAATGCCGCAGCGAAATGTGCGTGGAGATCGAAAAGGCCGGTATTCCGGTGAAGTATCATCACCCGGAGGTCGGCGGGGCAGGCCAGTTCGAGATCGAGCCGCTGCTCGGCGAGGTCGAAAAGATGGCCGACGGCTCCATGATGATCAAGTACATCATTCGCAATGTGGCCGAAAAATACGGCTTGACCGCGACGCTGATGCCCAAGCCCGTTTACGGCGAGGCCGGCAGCGGCATGCACGTACACATGCTGCTCCTTAAGGACGGCGAGCCCGTATTCTCGGACGATAACGGCTACGCGCATTTAAGCCAAGAGGCGCATTGGTTCATGGGCGGTCTCCTAAAGCATATTGGTTCGCTCTGCGCGATCACAAATCCGTCTACCAACTCGTTCAAGCGCCTTGTGCCGGGCTTTGAAGCGCCGGTCACGGTCGGTTACGCCACGTCGAACCGCAGTGCCGTGATCCGCATACCGGCGTATGCAAAGTCGCCAAAGCTGCGCCGCTTCGAGCTGCGCAACCCGGACGCGACCTGCAATCCGTATTTCTGCTATGCAGCCCTGCTCATGGCCGGCCTGGACGGCGTGAAGAAGCAGATCGATCCGGAGAAGAACGGCTGGGGGCCTTATG
>JAEEGL012959072.1_pt1 | contig 32505 bp, 20 predicted proteins | sample 9134231 | NCBI WGS metagenome assembly JAEEGL01 (sample SAMN16246548, study PRJNA631951) | gut metagenome | biome: gut microbiome; feature: rumen; material: fiber-attached | host: Bos | place: Iran: Karaj | collected 2018-10
ATCTCCAAAATGTCGCGGGTAAGAATCGGGGTTATGATGGTGTCCTCCATCAGGCTGCGCCAGCGGTCCTCGTCGTGGATGTCAGGTGCCAGACCGGGGAAACCGCCGAAATAGATGTACTGCTGCATCGTGAAACCAAAAGCGTCCCTCATTTCATTCCACTCCCAGTATCCCATCTTTATAGGCTCGAATCGGCCTTCAAGGGATTCATTCAACCCCTTCTGAAGGAGGACGCGTGACGACCCCAACAGAATGACTTTCAGATTGCGTTTTTTACGGGTATCCTCGTCCCATTCCTTCTTTACCTGCTCGCTCCAGCCGTCTATCTTCTGAACCTCGTCGATAATGAGGATGCGTTCCTTGTCACCATGTAGATCCATCTTCATCCGGGCTTCCTGCCAATGGTTGGGAATCCAGGTGGTGTCAAAGCGGTTTACCCCGTCTGCAGCGAAATAATCATATGGGGTGTCAATGTCGTCGCAGAACTGATATACGACAGTTGATTTGCCAACCTGGCGAGGCCCCATTATGATTTGCATCCGCCTGCGGGGCTCAGCCATCCGGCTCTTCAATATGGCTAAGTGTTGCCTTTCGTAATTCATCTTTCAAAAATCTGTTTTACAAATTTATGAAATATATTTTACAAAATTGCAAACCGCCGCAAAAATTCGATTTACCTAACTCTCAAAGGTAAGGCTTCTTCCCTGAATCTTTCCTGGACTGGTCGCATTTCGGGAGCAAATGAAAATAAATAATGAGTATCTTTGTGTCCCGAATTTGCCGGAGGTTATCCGCGCAGTCCAAGGCGGAGGCATGCTTGAGGGTATAGATACGTATAGGCCCCACAAAGACGGCCGTCCTGGGCGTGTTTGAACCGCTTACGGCAATCTTGATCGGTACGCTTCTGTTCGGCGAAGCTTTGACTGTCAAGATGGCAATAGAAATAGCCATCTGCGTAGCTGCCGTTGTGTTCATGATTATAAAACCCCGGTGGACTTTTCACTACCGCTTTGAATAGTCGTGCTAAAACCTAAGCGGATGAATGGTGGTGACGAAACGCTGCTCTCCGCTTCCGGGGGCGCGGGTGACATCCAGGCGGATTACGGGGCGGAGGGACTTTTCGTGCATGGCCTCGCTGAACCAGTCCCGGTCAAGACTCACCTTGGAGCCCGCAGGCCCGGAAACCTTTATCCGCAGGCCGGCGTCGCCGTCCCTGTAAATGTACTCGCCGGGGGCGGTTTCTTCGATGGAACCGGCTCCAAGGCCGTTTCGTAGCGTCAGACGGCCGGAAGCGGGGCCACTTACCACATCTGACACCACGAAGTAGTTCTCGTCCACGAACTCGATGCTGCGGCGGCGGGTAAGGCCCTCGTAGGCCTCATGCTGCACGGTGAGGCGCTGGATACGTCCTTCCGGGGTCCATTCCATGACCTTTGGCCGGGGGTCGTCGTAATCCCTGTCGTCAAGAGTAAGGGCATTGTGGCGCGCCGTGGCCTTGAAGTAGGCCCTCTGGCGCTCGATTTCATCGTCTCCGGAATAAGTATAGGACCCGGCGTCGGGCATAAGGATCCTGCCGTACGCCCAAAGCTCGAAGGTCCCGAAATCCGGCTGGGCGTGCCACATGCCGCGCTCCGTGGCCTTTATGGGCATGATGATGCTGTCGTCCGTCCAGCCGTTGCGGAAGCAGTAGAATCCGGTATCCGGGTGGCCGGAGGACTTGTAAGCAGGAGGGACGATCCCGAAATGCTCCAGGAGTTCCGGGGACGGAAGGTCGTCCCGGCGGCGGGCGTCGCTGAAGCAGGGGTGCGTGCCGTCCGGATAGCAGTAATCCAGATAGTAATTGGTCATGCGGACGAGCTGCCCGATGCATTCCGCCGGGAAGAGGTCCTTCCGTCCGTTCCTCGCGGCAACCTGGATGGCTTCGTCATAGGATTCCACAAAGCCGATGTGGTATCCCGGGTCGAGCTCATAGTGGCAGCCGTCCGGATATGACTGGCGTTTGATTTCCTCGTTTAAATTGTCCACGCCTGCCTTTGTCCAGGATTCCGCATCCTTGAACTCGGGGAAACAGATACCTGCACGCAGGATGCCGGAAGACTGATGGATAAGGTGGTTCCCGGCCGGACTGAAAGACTGCATCAGGACGGACGCGTTCTGATGGTAGGAGCGCAGGAATTCCATCAGGAACTCCGGTGTAAAGCTCTTTGAGTCCAGGAAGAGGGCGAACTGCCTGCTCCAGCGCAGAAGGCGTATTCCCACCTCCAGAGGCCTCCAGGCAAAGCATTCGTTGGGCGAATCGATGCCGATGGCTCCGCTGCTCACCGTCCCGTACTGGTCTGGCACGAACGGCTTGTAAGGGTTTTTCTTTACCCAGTCGCGAAACTCCGTCACATACTCCCTGGCATACTTCTCCTTGCCGGTAGTGCAGTAAACCTTGGCCAGCGAAGTCCACCATCCCTGCCTGTGGAGCTGCACCCGCATCTCTATGTCCTTTACGGGCCAGTATTCCCAGTTGATGTCCTTCCCGTAGTTCCAGACGGTGTCTTCCAGGACGTGGAAAGTATGATGGAGGGCGTCATCGGCCCGGAGGAAGTCCTTCTCTGACGCGTCCCTCGATTCTTCACCGGGGATATAGATACCCTGGCGGGTGCGGTAATACTCCAGAAGGGCCCCGGACGCCTTTTTCCACTGCTCTCTGTCGCAGTGCGCCCTGACCTCTTCCAGGCCGGGCCTGTCCAGGTCCAGAAGGGCAAAGACGTCCTGCATATCACCTGCAGGCGAACAGGCGGCAAGGCAGAAGAAAACGCCCAGAAGCAGTATTAACCTTTTTGCACTCAATACTTATCCGGTTTTATGTCCGTCTCAAAGATAATCATTATTTTTGTCAACAGTATGAAGAAGAGTGTAACCATTTTTCTGGCTCTGTTGACAGCCTTGGCCGTCAATGCCCGAAGCGCCTCCTGCAATCCGGACTGGGACAAAGCTGCGGACGCTCCGCATCCGCGTCTCCTGATGAACGACACGGAAAAGAAAACCTTGCGGAAACACATCCGGTGCAATAAGGATATCGCCCTGCTGCACAAGTCCATACTTTCGCATGCGGACGAATGCGTGACGGATACCGTACAGCTTTCCTACAGGCTGGATGCCTCCGGGGTGCGGCTGCTTGAGCAGTCCCGGTATGCGCTCGAAAGGATCTTCTTCTGCGCCTATGCCTGGAGGATGACTGGCAAGGACAAATATCTTTACCGGGTCCGGGAGGATGTTCATACCGTATGTGCCTTCCCGGACTGGCATACTGAGCATTTCCTCGACACCGGGGAAATGGCCCTGGCCGTAGCCATAGGACTTGACTGGTGCTGGAAAGGCCTCCCGGCAGAAGTCCGGGATGAAGCCGCAGCCGCCCTTGAACGCTTTGCCCTCAGCCAATACAAGGGGCAATGGTTCACCACCCAGGAAACCAACTGGAACCAGGTGTGCTACTGCGGCCTGGTGGCGGCGGCCGTCGCCGCATATGAGCGGTATCCTCAGGTCAGCCGTGAACTGCTCGAAACTGCCGTGGCCGACAACTGGAAAGCGATGAAAATGTACGGTCCCGACGGTATCTATCCCGAAGGGTACATCTACTGGTCGTACGGGACCGGATTCGAGGTGATGCTGCTCGAGATACTGAGAGGGGTTTACCGGTCCGATGCGGGCCTCTCCGATGCGCCGGGCTTCATCGAATCCGGTTCATTCATGAAGTATATGATTGGCACATCGGGCAGGAGTTTCAATTACTCCGACAGCGACGAGGAGCAGGTTCCCCTTTATGCGATGTGGTGGTTTGCGGCCCGTCAGTCGCGGCCGGACCTTCTGGAAAACGAGATCGCCCTGCTTCGCGGCGGGAAGTACTTCACGGACCGGGACTGGATGCGATTCGCCCCTTTTGCCGCCTGCATGGCCTCTAAATTCACCCTCTCACGCAGAAAACCCGGTACTGAAGGGAAAAAAATATTCTCCGGAAACGGCCCCGTCCCCGTCGTGCTGATCCGTACGGGATGGAAGGGCTCGCAGGATGAGCGGTATCTGGCGTTCAAAGGAGGAAGCGCATCCGACAATCACGGACACATGGATGCAGGATCCTTTGTGTACGATGCCTTCGGCCTTAGGTGGGCCTGCGACCTGGGCACCCAGCCGTATGCTGATGTGGAGAAGGCGTTCAACAAATACAAAAAGAGCTTCTGGAGCATGAAGCAGAAATCCTGGCGCTGGAAGGTGTTCCGCATGGGAAATACGGCACACAACACCCTTACGGTCGGCTCCATGCAGCATTGCGTCGGCGGCAGGGCGACGATTTCCGACGTCATTGACACGGACGCGGCCAGAGGCGGAGTCATCGACCTTTCCGAAGTATTTCAGGGACAGCTTTCTTCCGCCCGCAGGAAAATACTGCTTCTCGACAATGACTCGCTTCTTGTCGCGGACACCGTCCGGTCCCTTCCGGACGCCCCTGCCGACATTCAGTGGCGGATGGTCACGGACGCTTCCCCCCGTATAACGGACGAAGGAATTCTCCTTGAGCAGGGCGGATACCGTATGCTCCTCTCCGCGGCCTCCGACGACCCTTCCGTCACCGTGGAGTACAGGATCTGGCCGGCCGCCGGTACCGAGGAATGGGATGTCCCCAATCCCGGCAAAAGCATCGTTGGATACTCTGTCCGCATCCCCGCCGGGCAGTCCTGCACCGTCAGCGTATCCTTGAGCAGACGTTAAAAAAGAGCGGCGGGAATAACCCCGCCGCTTTCCATGCAGCCCGGACATCAAAAAAAACCTCTGCCAGACTTCCGGCAGAGGGTTTCGGTTTCTAAGAGTGTGTAAGCTTACTTCGAGATGAGCTCCCATGAGTACTCGTAGATTTCGGGGTCGCCACCATCGTAGACTTTGTTGACTTTGGTTACAAAGCCGTCCTCGTCCTTCTCATAGGTGTGGACTGCGATAGCCTCGCTGCCTTCCCATGCTGCCTGGTCAAGCAGATGCTTGGAAGCCTTTCCGCACATTCCGACTTCGAAGATCCAGCGGTCTACACCTGCCTTGTCGGAAGCGTCGGCGAAGATGCCGGCCACGTTCTCGTCCTCAAGGAAGCTCTGGATTTTCCACTCCTCGGTGTTGTCGTCCTTGATGCGGGACCACTTGGTGAGGTCGCCGTTTGACCAGACGCAGTTGGCTTTGACTGCATTGTCCTTGTCTGTGCGGACAATCTTGGTGAGATAATTCTCGCTGTTGTAGGTGAATCCCCATGTGTCGCCCCATTCGTTGGCCCAGGTGCTGAGGTAACCATTGTCACCGAGGGTGAAAACCCAGTTGCCTTTCTCTTCACCTTCCTTGACATACTTGGCGGTGCCGACGTTGCCGGACCATGTGAATGTCCAGGTACGCTCGCCTTCGTTACGGTTTACGAGGGTGAGTTTGCCGTCTGTTCCATAAGTGAAAGCATACTTGTCCCACTGGTCGCCGCACATGGTGAGGCGCTTTTGAATCTTGGGCTCAGGAATTTTTTCGCAAGAAAGAGCAAGTGCTGCTACTGCCAGAACGGCGAATGCAATGATGATTTTTTTCATGATGGTAATAATTAAGGTTAATAAGAAATATAGGATTTAATTGACTGTAGGCTTTTGTTCAGATTATAAATGGACGAAGAACTCCCGTTCACTATGCGGTACTCGAACTCTGCGCCGTTTCGCTTGCAGGTATAGTAGAGTCTGTCCATGTCCAAGTAGTTTGCATCGACGTCTGTGCCTGCAAAATAGATTGCCTGGCCCTCGCTGACGTTGAAGGATTCGCCAATCGCCGGATTCAGGTAATAACTGCGGGCGAAAGTGTCTGTAGGAAGGGCCAGTGCGGGTGAAGCTCCCGCCTCGATACCCAACACATACCGCTTTGAGCAGGGGTATGCGGCTTCCCATTCCGCCATCCATTCGGTCAGGCTCTTCCGGGAGATGTCGCAGGGCAGCAAAGCATATGCACTGCTTGAAGAAGAACTCTGAAGGGTATGCATCAGCGCCTTCAGTTCTGCTTCCGGAAGATTGTCGTGCGAGATGAACAAGGCGGTGCCGTCGCCTTTTTCTTTGTAGGCGGCGGACAGGAATGAGCCGTCAGAATTAACCTCCGCGACGGCAGGAGAGTCTCCTGGCTCCTCAACGGGAGACCACAGCCTGCCGCCATTCATGTAGTAGTCAAACATGGGCAGAACCTCATCCAGAGCAGGCATCCAGACGGAGGAACTGTGCCCTCCGTTCACTACGCGATATTCGTGTTCATAGCCGTTGTCGCGCATGACGCAATGGAGCTCATCGTTGGCATACAGCAGGTTCTCTTCGTTGTCGCCACATATCAGATACCAGTGGACGGTGGAGAGGGAACTCTTGTTTTCCTGGTTGAAATAGTACAGGGGGCAGTGCTGCTTGTAATATTCGGTGATGCGCCCGTCGCCCGCCTGGCCGTATCCACCGAAGATCTTTCCCCACTGGTTGTTCCAGCCGTCCTGGGACTCTTCCTTGTACTGCCAGTCGGTCCTGACGGACATGGAAAGGGGAGCGCAGGCGATGAACATCTCAGGATGCTTCTCGGCCAGTGCGATTGCCCCGAATCCTCCCATGGAATAGCCGGTTATGGCGCGGTGCTCCCTGTCGGCGACAGTCCTGAAACTCTTGTCGATGAGAGGAATGAGTTCCTGGACGAACATGTCCATGAAACTGAAGGTCCCGTCGTAGCGGTTGCAGTAGTAGGAGCTGTAGCCCTGGGGGAACACGTAAATCATTTCTCCCAGGCCCTTCTCCGTCCAGCTGTCTATTCTGTCGTTGGCGTGCAGATAGTTGCCGTTCCAGGAGTTGTTGTCATCTCCTATTCCGTGAAGCATATACACGACGGGGTAGCGCTTGTCTTTGTCTGTGTTGTAGCTTGCAGGGAAGTACACGGAGTACTTGACGCTGACGCCCAGTATCTTGCTGCTCAGGACATTGTCTTTGGAATAGCGCTGGAAGGCGGCAGGATCCGCTTCGGGCAGGTCGGGCTTATTCTGGCTGCAGCTACATGATGACAGCAACAACGTGAGGGTCAAAAAGAACAGCATTTTACTCTTCATCATACACTACCATTTCAGATGCATAGAGTTCGTAGTCCGGGTGGGGATTGTCCAGACGGAGGGTGAGGATGTGCTCTCCGCTTCCGAAGCCGTAGGCGGAGAAGATTTCGTACTTGCGCGTGATATAGTCGACCGGCATATTGAAATGCTCGATCTCGGTGCCGTCCAGCAGCGCGGTGACAGACGCCACGTAGGAGTCGTCGGCGTGTCCGGTCTTGCGCACGCTGCCCTCCACCACAATGCCGCTGCCTTTGAAACTGAGGTCCGCGCTTGTGGTGAACGCCTTCTTGAGGACCCGTTTTTCAACGGGGGCGATCCCCTCGAAGCTCTGTTCGTACCTGACGCACTGAGGTGTCTCCACATCTATATAAATACCGTCACCCCCCTGATTCTTGCATGCGGACAGATTTTTTATCAGCTTGAAGTTTTCCTGGCACACCTGCTCGAGGCTCAGTGTGGTGTAGGGGAACGGGATGTCCTTGATGCGCTCCGTTCCCTTCTTCCAGTATTCAGGGATGGCGTCGTAACCGTACATCACGCCGAGTATGCCGGCGGCCGATGCAGGATTGCAGTCGGAATCGTTGCCGCAGCGGGTGGAAATGTCCATCGTCCTGAGGAAATCGCCTCCGCCGTACAGGAGCCCGATAACCACGAACGCCGAGTTGACGGTGGCGTCGATGTTGAAGCCGTTCCAGACGCCCTCCGGGCAGCCCACGTCATTGGCGTGGCGGTTCGTGACCTCGAACCAGCACTGCTTCCAGTCCTTCGGATACTTCTTCCAGTACTTGATGACGTCGGAGATGGTGCTGTGGAATTTGGTTCCCTCCGGGATGGTCTTCAGCGCCTCCGTGACGACGGTGGGAATGTCGTCGCACACATAGGCGAGGCAATACATCGCGCCGATGAATACGCCGCCGTACCATCCGTCGCCGTAGTTCATGATGTGGCCGATGCGGTCGCTCAGTTCCGAGGCTTTGTTTACCTGCCCGGGATAGAGCATGCCGATGAAGTCCGCCTCGATCTGGAAATCGATGTCGTCTGCGTGCGGATTGTACTTCCAGTGGCCGCTTTCCGGAGCGCCGCGCCCGTTGAGGATGTTGTAGCGCGCCGCCTGGTTGGCATGCCATAGTTTGTAGTCGGCATAGGCGAATGCCTTGGCATATTCCTCCACCGGTGCGTCCAGGCCGCAGCGCATCATGGTTTCCATGAAGGTGAGGTCCATGTAAACGTCGTCGTAAAGGCCGGGGTCTTCGATGTAGGTGTCGTAGATGTAGTCGTCGTACCAGGGGATGGGAATGTCGTCCATTATCAGGCCGCCCTTGTATTTGAACTCCGTGGGGCCTCCGTAGGTGCAGCCTATGGTCTGGCCGTACCAGCCGCCCTTGATCTTGTCCATGAGGGTGGCATCGTCCATGGTGACCGTCCCGCCGTAAGGCACCCTGGAGGTGCAGGCGCTAAGGAGCAGGAGGGCGCTAATTATGGTAATAGACGTCTTCATTTGGTTTCTCGCTATAGTATTGGATGGCGTTTATCCGCAGGAGGTAAGTGTCCGGACGGGGGTTCTTCCAGACCATCTTCACGTTGTGGCGGCCCTCCGGGAGGCAGTATTTCCAGGCGGGCTCCAGCTTGCGGGACGTGCCCTTCATGGGGAGGAGGGACACCTGGTCCAGGGCTCCGTCTATCCAGACTTCGATCTCTGCCACATAGGGGTCGTCCTCCTCTGCAAGGGCGAAGACTTCGCTTCCCACGTGCTTCTTGCTCACGCGGTTGGCATAGTCTGCCGTGATGCCGCGCAGGCACACCAGGTTGCCCCAGATCACGAAGCCGTTGCCGGAGAAGTCGAACTCGTAGGTGTCTGACATCCATGCGTCTTTCTGGTCCCTGTAGATGGGGTAGGTATTCACGAAGTTCTGCTCCAGGGGAAGCACTCCGACCGGCTTCTGAGGGATTACGACGTCGTTTTCCCGCACCTCGCCGCCATTCCCTGCGATGAGCTGCAGGGCCTGGCCGTAACTGTACCGGGAGCCCTTCTCGAGGGAAACGTCGGTTCCTTCGAAATCGAGGTCCCAGATTTCCATGACGGGGTCTTTCCAGAACGACGGCATCTTTTCTAGGCCGAGGACTACGCCCAGGACGCCTCCGACTGTAGCAGGATTGCAGTCTGAATCCTGGCCGCAGCGGGTGGCGATTTCGAGGGACTTCCCGAAGTCGCCTCCTCCGTACAGAAGGCCCATGGTCACGTACGCGGAGTTGATCTTTGCGTCGATGTTGAAACTCAGGAAAACGCCCTTGGGGCAGCCCGTATCGCGGTCCCATTTCTTGAGAAGTTCGAACCAGGCCTGTTTCCAGTCTGCCGGATACTTCCTGTGAAGCAGGCGCACGTCGTTCACGCACTTCCAGAAGGTGCTCTCCTGCGGGATGCCTTCCAGGGCCATGTCCACTATCTTTGCGGGATCGCTTTCGATGAATGCCGCGCTGTAGAGACCTGCCACGTATGCGCCGCCGTAGAAGCCGTCGCCGCTGTTCATGATATGCCCTACCCGCTCTGCGATGTCAAGCGCCTGCGGAATCATTCCGGGGGCCATCAGGCCGACGAAATCGGCTTCTATCTGGAAGTCCAGGTCGTCGGCGTGGGGGTTGTTGAGCCAGCTGCCGGACTCCGGGGGCATGATGCCCTGTCGCACATTGTAGCGGCCCGCCTGGTTGGCGTGGGCAAGATGATAGGGAGCGTAGGCGAAACGCATGGCGAGTTCTTCGGACGACGCATCCAGCCCCAGCTGCTCGAAGGCCTCGGCGAAGGTGAGGTCGTTGTACACGTCGTCGAAGAGGCCGGGCTTGCGGTCCCACCAGTGCTTCACGTAGCCTTCGCCCCAGGAGATGGGGATATTGTCCGGAATAAGGGTTCCGGTAAACTTGAATTCCGTGGGAGCGCCGTACACCACGCCAATGGTCTGGCCTGCCCATCCGCCCCGTATCTTGTCCATCAGCGCATCCTTGCCGAGGGTTACGCTATCCGGCGCCTTGGGGGCGGAACATGCGGCGCAGAGCGCCAGGAGGAGCAGTATGCTACTTCGCTTCATAAACCTGGAGTTCCGTTATCGATATGAATGCAGATACGCTCTTGGTGTACTTGTGCCAGTGGATCAGGACGGCGTCGTCGCCGATGACCCGCACGGCCTTCGTGGTGACCTTGGGGAAGGTGAAGACGAACTCGCCGTTGTGGGGCTGGAAGAACACCTCGTCGCTGAAGGGCCAGTCGGGGGTGACGTCGGCCTCTATGGGCACCCAGTTGCCGTCTTCATCCATATATTCCGGATGGAGGTTGCTGTACCAGCCGCCGAACTCCTCCAGCGGGCCGTAGTGGAACGAGATCATGTCCGTCGTGACGGGCTCGTCCCAGCGGTAGCCGAAGAAGTCCTGCTTGGGTGCGTTGGACTTGCTTCCCAGCGAGTAGAATGCGGCTCCGGGGCCTCCGGTTACGCCGTCGTTGATCACATCTACGGTGTAGGCCCTGTAACTCACCGGGATGGTAAGCCAGCAGGAGTCCAGGGTGGCGCGGTCCGTCTCGCGTGTAAGCGCCAGTATTTCGGCGGCATCGGGAGCAAGGTTGCGTCCGCGTTTTTCCGGAAGGGTAAACGTTGCGGCGGCCTCTTTTGCCGGAACGAACCGGGCCCTGGGGTTGACGGTATAGACCTTCTCCCCATTCTCTTCGCGCACCTTGCCGCCGCGGGCGAGGATATTCTTCTCCGCCAGCACCGTGGTACGCTCGATGATGTCTTCGATGGAGGCGTCAGGCATGTCGTAGCGGGTTACGTTGATGTAGCGGTCGTTGAAGGGCTTGCTCCAGTGCTCGAAAGGCATCGCGCGGTCCATGGGGACGCTCTCCACGCCGTTGATGACGCCGAGCAGGCCGCAGATGGTCGCCGTCTGGTTGTCGCAGTCGAAGCCCAGGGCGCAGCCGATCAGGAGGGTTTTCTCGATGTCGCCGTCTCCGTAGAGGAGAGAGAGGATGCCCATCGCGCCGTTGAGGTCGGCGTTCCAGATGCTCTTGGTGATGTCGGGCTCGTTGACGTATAGTTCATCGGCGATCACCTTGCGGGAGGCCTTCCAGTCGTCGGGATACTTCTGCCAGAGTCCGAGGCACTCGTCGATGATGCCGCGGAAGCGGTCCCCCTTGGGGAGATACTCCTTTGCGTGGCGGACCAGCGTGGGAATGTCGCTCTCGAAGAATGCTTCGGAATACATGGCGCCATACACTACGGTAGGGGAGGCCGCCCAGTCGTCGGACGTTATGCGTGCCGCCCAGTCGGATATGCCTGCAGCATATGCCGGCATGCCGGGGGCCGTGTACGCCCAGATCTCGTTGATGAGCTGGGGATCGATCTGGAACCAGTGGGGATTGTACTCCTTCTTTCCGGTATAAGGAGGGGTGAAGCCGTAGTGCATCAGGCCGAGGGCTGCGCGGTTGGCAAGCCACACTCTGTCGCGGATGTGGTACATCCAGCTTTCCTTGACCTGGGCGTACGTCGGGTCCACTCCGTACTTTTCCATCATGAGGAGATAGAGGTACTCCACGTCCGTGTCGTCGTCGGAGAAGGCTCCGTCCACGGCGGTCATTTTCCTGATTGCCTTGTTGAACACGAACGGACCCTCGCCGGGCTCATCCACGAACTTGTTTTCGTATTCAAGTCCGTAGATGTTGCCCACCATCTGGCCGAGCCAGGCACCTGCGATCTTGTCCTTGAGCTGCGTGCGTGTTATCTCCAGCGGCTTCTGGGCGCAGGAAGCCATCATCAGGACAAGTAATGCTATATGTATGAGTCTTTTCATCCTTACTTAAGGTTTGGGTTGGCTGCGATTGCTGTCTTGGGAATGGGGAGGACAAGGTCCGATGCATCCTTGGCAGGCTTTGCCCACCAGGCATCCAGGAACTTGTCAAAACGTATCATATCCTCACGCGACCATCCTTCGATGGCGAGTTCGTGCGCCCTCTCCCAGTACAGATTGTCCAGGGTGAGTTCCGCCGCCGTCATGGGCTCGAGCCCGGCACGCCGGCGAATGGCCTTGAAATCGGCCACCTCAGCGGCCTGGGACGTTTTGCCCTGACGGACCAGCGCTTCTACGTACATCAAGACCACATCTGCATAGCGGATGAGGAAGAAATCGTTGTCCATGCCAACCTGCCCGCCGGTAAGACGGCCGTCGCTCTGGTATGTCCATTTACCGATTCGGGCTCCCTGGAGGGCATCCCTGCGTGCATCTTTGCCGTAGACGCTTTCAGGCATGTCGGGGTCTATGATGTAAGGGACGCCGTCGGAATACTCTATGGGGTTGCCGTCCTTGTCGTACATCTGTCCGAAGAGCCAGGTGTCTTTCTTGCGGGTGTCGGCAGGGTCGTAACTTGCCAGGAAATCAGGTTCCCCGCAGAGTCCGTCCCAGGCCTGGGCGTTGATTCCAAAGGGCGTGCACAGGTCTGCAGGAAGGGTGGACATATAGATAATGAAGGCGTTGTGGTCCGAAGTGGTGTATACCGTGCTGTAGGGAATTGCAAGGATCTGCTCGGGACTGTTTTCGTTGTTGACGCAGAAATTGTCTTTGTAATGGTCTGCAAGCCGGTATTTGCCGCTGGTTATGATCTCGTTGCAGACCTCCTCCGCTTCTTTCCATTTAGCGGTTCCTGTCCATTTCTCCGCATTCAGGTAAAGCTTGGCCAGGATGGCGTTGGCAGTTCCACGGGTGATGCGGCCGTAATAGTCGGGAGTGGGGTCGGTCTGCAGATAGTCGATGTTGCCCGTTATCTCGTCCTCTATGAACTTGAACATGAAGGCGCGGTCTTTCTTCTCCGGCAGGTTCTTGTCCTTCTTGCTGACAGAATAGGGGACGCTGCCCCAGTTGTCTATGGCGCAAAGGTAGTAATATGCACGGAGCACCTTGACCTCGGCCACGACGCGGTTCTTGGCGTCGAAATCCTTTTCTACGCTTTCGAACATGTCAAGGACGTCGTTGCAGGCAGTGATGCCGTTGAAGCAGTACTCCCATGCCATTTCCAAAAGCCGGTTGCTGCTGGAAATGCTGTGGACGTGCACTTCGTTGTAACGTCCGTCGTCCCACCAGCCGCCATTCGGATTGACGGGGACGCACACTTCGTTGGTGTTCTGTATGACGAAGGTCCACAGGCTTTTCTCGGTACCCCAGTGCTGGAGGGAAGAATATGCCCTGGCTGAATACTTCACGAACTGCTCTTCAGTCGTGAAGAAGTTGTCCTTGGAGATCTTGGAATAAATCTGCTCGTCCAGGTTGGTGCAGGCTGCCAGAAGGACGACTCCCAATATTGTTGATAATGCCTTTTTCATACCATGCCGGATTAGAAGTTGAGAGTTGCTCCAAGGGAGAATGTCATGGTCCTGGGATAGTAGCTTGTGCTTTCTATACCCGGAGTGAGTCCTGTGAGGCTGACCTCGGGGTCCACGCCTTTATAACCGGAGATGCACAGCAGGTTCTGCCCGGCGATGAAGACTTTTCCGCCGTGTATGTACTTGTTGTGGAACGGGAGGTCGTAACTGAGGGAGACGTTGTCAAGCTTCAGGTAGGTCGCATCTTCGATGTACTTGGAAGAGTAACGGATTTCCCCTGTGTAAGCAGTGTTGTCCAGCCAGCTGGAAAGGATGTTGCGAAGGCCTATCTGGTGCAGGCTCTCATAATTGGCGCGGTAGGAATTGAATACCTTTCCGCCGATGGAGGCGCGAAGCGTGGCACTAAATGTAAATGCCCCGTACTTCAGGTTGTTGCTCCATCCAAGCGTGACGTCTGGATAGGCGGAGCCGATCCTGGACCACTTTGCGGTGGGAACCTTGCCCATGAATTCGTTCTTGAGGACATCGGAGCCGTCGGAACCGACGCTGTCCCAGATGGGGGCGTAGAACGATCCCAGGCTCTCGCCTTCGATAAGCCTCTGGACGTAGGCTCCGACGGGAGTGGCTATCCAGCCGATCTCGTAGTCCTGGTTCTGGAACTCTTCATTGGTGAACCTGATGAGCTTGTTTCCGTTATGCGCAGCCACGAGGCTGGTGTTCCATACAAAGTCCCTGGTCTTGACCGGAGTCGCATACAGGGTGAGTTCTATACCGGTGTTGCTGATGGAGCCGACGTTGGTGAACAGGGTCTTGTAGTCGTACGGGGGCACGGGGACGTTATACTCATAAAGCAGGTCTGTCGTGAGCCGGTAGTAGTAATCGAGATTACCGCCCAGCCTTCCTTCAAAGAAGGAGAAGTCCATTCCCACGTTGAATTCGCTCTTGCGCTCCCAGCGTAGCTCGGGATTGGCGTTTGACGCAGGGGCGTATGAGTTGATCCACTCGCCGTTATAATAGAAACTGGTGCTGGTGGACATGAGCATCAGGGACTTGTAATTGGAGAAGTCCTGATTGCCGGTAACGCCGAAGCCCGCACGGAGCTTGAGTTCGGAAAGCCACTGGAGGTCCTTCATCCAGGGCTCCTCGCTGATGCGCCAGCCGATGCTTGCGGCAGGGAACCAGCCCCATTTGTGGTTTTTGCCAAAGCGGCTGGAGCCGTCGCGGCGGAGCGATACGGAGGCCAGGTATTTCTCCTTGTAGTTCCAGATGGCCCGCCCGAAGAAAGCGATGTAGCGGCTGGAGGATCGGTTGGTGTACATGTCTGCCAGACCTTCCTTGAGGGCCGTTCCGGCTCCCATGTTGTTGGCTTTGTAGAAGTCGGAATCGAAGCCGTAGTTCTCCATGTCGGTGCTCCAGCTCATCTGTTCCTGCCAGGTATATCCGAGGACTCCCTGAATGGAGTGGCCTCCGAAGACCCGGGAGTACTGCAGGGTGCTTTCCCACTGAAGGTTGTCATAGGCATTCCCGGACGAATATGCAACGCCCTTCTTGCCGACGCTGCCGGGATAGAAGGAGGTCTTGTATTCCTGGCTGAAATACTTCTCGTCGTTGTAACTCAGGAAGTTGTCCCATTTGAGTCCTTCTATGGGCAGGATGTTGAGCGTAGCGCGGACATTTGCGAGCAGATTGCTGGTCTCGTTGTTCGCATAGCGCTCATTGATCATGGCCACAGGATTGGAGTAATCGGATTCCGTGAGGGTGAAATAGCCGCCGTCGGCGGTATCTGAAGGGTCATAGACGGGCTCCGTAGGGTTGCGGGTGAACGCCTGCCGGAAAGCGCCGTAGTTGGCGGGAGTGGACTGGCGTTTCACATAACTGAGGTTGTATTCCACATCCAGCCAGCCTTCTATGGCGGTCTGACGTATATTGGTCTTTATAAGGTACTTGGAAGCCTCGTTGCCAATCTGCAGACCCTGGTTTTTCTCCAGGTTGAGGACGGTTCTGTGTGAGAAGGCCTCCGTTCCTCCGGATACGGCCACGCTATGCTTGTGGCTTATAGGGGTACGGGTGATTTCCTTAAACCAGTCGGTGTCGTATCCGTAAAGGGAACCGGCTTTTCCGGGCGCATAGTTCTTGATGGTGTACTCGAACTCCTCTGCCGTCATGGGAACGGCCCGGGACTGCACCGCCTGAACGGAAACCTGGCCGTCGTACTGTACGCTGGTGGTGCCGCTCTTGGCCCTTTTGGTGGTGATGATGATGACGCCGTTGGTTCCTCTCGTGCCGTAGATGGCCGCTGCGGAACCGTCCTTCAAGACATCCATCGATTCCACTTCCTGGAAGTTGATGTTGCGCAGGTCGGCATCTACGACACCGTCGATGATGATGAGGGGGCCCTGTCCTGCGGCGAGGGTGTTGGTGCCTCGCAGGAGGAACTGGTACGATGCGTTAGGGTCGCCGCCGTCGGGGTTGACCACCGTCAGGCCGGCAACCTTGCCCTGGAGCATGCCTCCGGCGTTGGTAAAGGAGCCGAGGTCCATGTCATCCGACTTGAGGCTGGCGACCGAACCGGTAAGCTCCTTCTTGGTCGTCTTTCCGTAACCGATAGAGACAGCCTCGTCCAGCATGGTTGCGGCTGACGGCACCATGCTGACGGATACGGTGTCGCTGTCGTTTGTAACGGTGAAAACAAAGTCGTCATAACCCATGCAGGAAACGGTAACTTCGTCTCCCGTCTTTGCGGTCAGAGTGAAGCGCCCTTCGATATCGGTGACCGCATAGTTCCTGCCGGCAACGACAGTGGTGCCCGGGAGGGGCTCCCCGGTTTCATCGACAACCTTTCCCTTGATTGTCCTGTTCTGGGCGGAAAGGCTCAGGACCGACATCAGGGCGAGAATCGTTAAGATGAAATGTCTCATGTTACATTCCGGCTACGACAACGCAGGCAAGGCCTGCGACGAACAGGGCGAACATGAGCGCAAGCAGGGCGTAGACGTCCTTCTTGGCGCCTTTGAATTCCTTCCAGATGAACACGCCCCAGATTGCAGCCACCATGGGGGCTCCCTGTCCGAGGGCGTAGGAAACGGCTGCACCGGCTTTGCCTGCGCAGATGTAGTTGAGGGATGTACCAAGGGCCCAGATGCAACCGCCGAGTATGCCGACGAGGTGGGTCTTGAAGTTTCCGGCAAAGTACTCCTTGTAGCTGACGGGCTCGCCGATGAAGGGCTTCTTCATGACGATGGTGTTGACGATGAAGTTGCTCAGGAAAACACCCAGGGCGAAGATTACCATTGCGGTGTAAGGGGTAAGCTTGCCTGCTGCGGGGGCTGAGAAGTTGTTCAGGTCTACACCGTTGTATACCAGGGCAGAGAAGAAGGACATGATGATGCCGGCAAGCAGGGCCAGGATGATGCCCTTGCGGTTCTGCTTGGAATCCCTCTGCTCGTTGGATACCCTTCCGGAAGCGATGCCGTTGCATATGATAGCTACGACGACAAGTGCTACACCTATCCAGAGGAGTGTGTTGTTCTGGCCTTCGGTGGGGTGCAGGAGGAGATTGTTGAGCACGCCCATGACCAGCGCGATGCCCACGCCGAGAGGGAATGCTACAGCCATGCCTGCTATGGATACCGATGCGGAAAGCAGAATGTTGGAAACGTTGAAGACTACGGCGCCAAGCAGCACCCAGCCGATGCTGGACCAGTCGGCCTGTGCCAGATCCTGGAGGAAAGGACGGCCCTCGGATCCAATGGAACCTGCGGTGAATGCAAGCAGGAGTGAGAAGAGGACCATGCCGATGACGTAGTCCCAATAGAAGAGTTCATATCTCCAACTCTTGGCGGCGAGTTTCTGGGTGTTTCCCCAGGAACCCCAACAGAGCATGGTAATGAAGCAGAAAATGACTGCGAGTGTGTAACTTCCGACGATATACATAGCGGTAATGGGTTAAATGTTGATTTCTTTACGGAAAGGTATGGAATTCTGTGCGCCCATCTTCTGGACGGTGAGGGCGGATGCCGCACAGGCGAATTCGGCGGCCTCCTTGAGAGATTTGCCCTCGGAAACGGCGACGCAGAGGGCTCCGCAGAAGGTGTCTCCGGCTGCGGTAGTGTCTACAGCCTTGACCTTGCGGGCGGGGACCAGGACCGACGGGCCTCCGTCAAGGATGAGGGAGCCTTTGCTGCCCATAGTGACGATGAGTTTGCCGACGCCTTTAGCTTGCATCGCTGCGGCCGCCTTTTCTGCGGATGCCACATCGTCTACGGGTATGCCGCTGAAGGTTGAAAGCTCCGTCTCGTTGGGGATGAAGAGGTCGATGTAACGGAAAATCTCCTCGGGAAGAGGGCATGCGGGAGCGGGGTTGAGGACTACCGTGGCGCCTGCCTCGTGGGCAATCTTAGCCGCTTTGAGGACGGTGGGGATGGGGGTTTCGAGCTGCAGGAGCAGGATGGCGCACTCGCGGAGGTCTTTCGCGCAGGTGTCGATATCGGCCTCGGTGAGGTCGCCGTTGGCTCCGGAGGCCACGACGATGCAGTTCTCCGCATTCCGGTCAACGGAGATGAGGGCGACGCCGGAGGGCTTGTCGGAGCGCAGGATGCCGCTCACGTCAAGGCCTTCCTTCTCGTACTGTGCGATTGAATTGTCTCCGAAAATGTCCCTGCCCACCTTGCAGATGAACTTGACATCTCCGCCCAGACGCTGTGCGGCTACGGCCTGGTTTGCGCCTTTGCCGCCGGCACCCATGGTGAAAACTCCGCCGAGGACCGTCTCTCCGGGACGGGGGAGTTCCCTGGTTTTGACTGTCATGTCAGTGTTGCTGCTGCCAATGACGAGGATACCTTTTTTACTCATATAAAGTGTAATTAATTGTGCAGTTTTGCGCAAACGATTGCGCCGTGTATAGGGCAAAAATAATAATAAATCTTTTATTATCGCACCATTTGTTTTGAAAATTTTAGCAAATCCTTACCTTTGCAGCACAAACGATTTCGCATATGCTGGAAATAACTACGCTGGCGGCTATTTCTGAGCGTACCGGATACTCCGTCTCGACGGTGTCCCGCGTGCTCTCCGGTAAGGCTGAAAAATACAGGATAAGCCAATCCGCGGTGGAGAGGGTCACCCGTGAGGCCCGCCGGTGCGGTTACAGGCCCAACCTTGTTGCGCAAAGTTTGCGCACACGCCAGTCCCAGACCGTAGGCCTGGTCGTGCCGGGTATCGACAACCCCTTTTTCGCCACCCTGTCGAGCATAGTCATCGCCCAGTTGGACGCCCGCGGATACCATACGCTCCTTGCCGACTCCCGTGAGTCCGAAGAAGAGGAACGCCAGGCCCTTGAGATGTTCCAGGATAGGGGCGTGGACGGCATCCTGGCGGTTCCGGTGGCCTCGTCTCCTGAGTTTCACGAAGAGATAGGGCAGAATGTCCCGCTCGTGCTCATCGACCGTTATTTCGAGAAGACGTCGCTCTCGTATGTGTGTACGGACAATTATGCCGGAGCCTACATGGCGGCCAGATATCTGGTGGATAAGGGCTACAGGCGCATCCTCGCCATCCAGGGCGTGCCGGCCTCCATGCCCAACAGGGAACGCGTCCGCGGCTTCCTGGATGCGATAAAGGACCGCGGCGTAGAGAGCCGGGTGGTGGGTGATGCATTCTCCGTGGAAAACGGCAGCCGGGAGGCCCTGGCGGCCTTCGCCGGCAACCCCAAGGCATATGACGCGGTCTTCGCCTTCAGCGCCACCATCCTTCTCGGCACGATCTCCGCCCTTCGCAGGCTTGGCCTCACGGAAGGGAAAGACATCGGTGTAATCTCCTACGACAACAACGGCTTCCTCGACTTCATGAACCCTCCCGTCTCCCGCGTGGAACAGCCCCTGCGGGAAGCAGGCGAAATCGCCGTCGATACCTTGTTTTCACTAATGGAAGCCCACCTTTCCGGCCTTCCCCGTCCCGCACCCGTCCAGCAGCTTGTCATGCCCACCCTGGTCATCAGGGAAAGCTGCTAGGGAAGGGCCCTTATTCGAATTCGAAAATCGACACGAAGCCGGTGAGGTCCAGGACGTCGCGCACGACTTCGTTTACATTCTTCAGGACTACGCGGGAGCCCACTTCCTTGGCGTCCTTGAGGATGCCGAGCAGGAGGCGGAGGCCGCTGGAAGCTATGTATTCCAACTCCGTGCAGTCAATCACAATGTCCTTGCCCTTGCTTTCCAGAAGGGGCTGGAGGTCTGTCTGCGCCTGGGGTGCGGCGGCTGTGTCGAGTTCTCCTGAGAGGGTGGCGACGATCTTGCCGTCAATTTCCTGAATCGTTGTTTTCATATTATCGATTTGGTAAGTGTTGATACATTCATGGCGCCTTTCCTGCAATAGGACACGGAGTCCATCAGCTTGCGCGTGAGGTGGATTCCGAGGCCTCCTATGGGCCTGTTCTGCGCGTCCAGGGTGGTGTCGGCGGACAGTACGGTGGTCGGGTCGAACGGCCATCCGGAGTCCACGACGGTGAACCGCACTTCGCGGCGGTTGCTGTCGGCATATACGGTGATTTCTCCGGTCTCTCCGGCGGGGTAGGCGTAATTCATTGCGTTCACTACGGACTCTTCCAGGGCCAGCCGCAGGGACGAGGCGGCCTTGTGGTCCAGTTTCAGGCGGCCGCAGAAGTCTTTTACGAATGCGCTCAGCCGTTCGACGTCGGCGGTGTCGTTCGACAGGGTTATCCTGTCCTGCAGCAGTTCTCCCGGTTCGTATTTGACCAGCAGCATCGTGAGGTCGTCGCTCTGGGGAGCCTGCCCTGAGTAGCTGTGGGCGGCCTGGCTGAGGGACTGGACTGTCTTCTCAGGCGTCATGCCGGCGTCGGCAATGCAGCCGTCAAGGAGCTCCCGGACGCGGTCCCGGCCGAAGTTCTTGCGGTTCTGGTCCTTGGCTTCCGTGAGGCCGTCTGTATAGAGCAGGAGGGCGTCGCCGGGCGACAGCGTGCATTCCTGCTCTTCGAACGCGGTGCCGGGGAAGACTCCCAGCGGAAGGTTGGCCTTGACGGGCAGCACGCTGGCTGACTGAGTTATCAGGAATGGCTTGTCGTGGCCTGCATTGGCAAAATGGAGCTTGCCGGTGTACAGGTCGAGGCATCCGGCGAAGAAGGTCACGAACATGTTGCTCTCGTTGTCCCGGCAGAGGTTTTCATTGAGCGCCCGCAATATGAAGGATGGGCTCTCCATCTTTGCTGAAATCGTCCGGAAAAGGGAGTGGATGACGGACATGAGCATTGCGGAAGGCACGCCCTTGCCGCTGACGTCGCCGATGCAGAAGAACAGCTTGCCGTCGCGGATGTAGTAGTCGTACAGGTCTCCGCCGACCTCGAGGGCGGGCTCCAGCGTGCCGTAAACGCCGTCCACGCGGGTCCGGGGAAGCATTTCCTGCTGGATCTTGCGCGCCACTTCCAGTTCGCCGGCGATACGGGCCTGCTCGGCCGTGGTCTCGCGAAGGCGCTTCTCGTTCCTGGCGTAGCGGTTGATCATGAATGCCAGGATGGCGAGGCCCAGCAGGACCATCAGGAGGTTCTGGAGACGTATCCTGCGTATTCTGGCAAACACTTCCTCCGTGCTGTAAACCCTGGCAAGCTGCCAGTAGGGAGGACGGTTGAGGTGGGTCGTCCGTATGAGCTTGCCCTTGACCATGGATTCGGGGGCTTTGCCGTTGATGATATCGACTATCAGGTCCACCTCGGTCTCGGGTACCTTGCTTTCAGGGGGGCCCGCTACCAGTTCCCCTTCCTTGGTAAGCAGGAGTCCGTAAGTGGATTTGAACCGGTGCCGGCTGTTCAGGGTGTCGCCGAGCCACGACAGGTCGATGTCGAGTCCGCAGACGGCCGCAAGGCTGTCCGCATCGTCGAAGACGGGGAAAGAATAAGTTGCGAGCCGTATGGAGTCGGCGCCGAAGTAATACGGATCCGACCACTCCGGATTAAGGCTTGCGGCCACGCGCTGGTAGGCGTTGTTCTTCGTATAGTCGTGGTCGGGCCCGGCAATCTGCTCGAGCACGATCTTGCCGCCATCCTTGTGCCCGTAAGGCTCGAACAGGCGGCCCTTCGACGGATAATAATGGGGAACGAAGGCAAGGCAGCCGCCGACGACGTGGGGGTTGTCGTCGATCAGCAGGCGGACGCTCGTGAACGCCGAATCGGGATAGGGGAGGTTGTCGACAATCTCCCAAAGGTTCTCCCTCATCGTGGTTTCGGTGAGTTCGAGGGTGTGGGCGATGTCATTTGCGACGGAATTCAGTATGACGCGGGACCGTGCACTCATCTCCTCGTCCATCAGCCTCCTGGTGCGCTGGTACTGGACGACGGAAATAATCTCCACCATAATGGCGGCGATCACGACGATGCCGATACGCGACATCCAGCTTCTCTTCGAATTGTCCATCAGGCAAAGATAATCATTAAACCAAAAATTCCATTAACTTTGTAGGAATAACACTGGATCGAGCCTATGAAACCTGATTGCAACACCGTCCTTGACCTCTTCCGCCGGCAAGTCCGGCTCGCCCCGGACCAGACGGCCCTCGTCTATGAGAATACCCGCCTCACCTACCGCCGGGCCGACGAACTGTCCGACAACCTTGCGGCATACATCGAATCCCAAGTCCCTCTCAGGAGCGTTGTGGGCATCATGCTCGGAAGGAACGAGAACATGATGGTCGCCCCCCTGGGCGCACTCAAGGCCGGCTGTGCCTACCTTCCGCTCGACCCGTCCTATCCGCCCGAGCGTCTGGAATTCATGATGAAAGACGCCGGCGCCGCCATGCTCATCGCAGACGAGGACAAACTCCCCATTCTCAAGGATGTCAAGGTGCCCGTCGTCAAGACCTCCGACATAGCGAAGCTGCATCCGGGCAAGCCCGTCTCGCAGCCCGCACCCGACGACCTGTTCGTCCTGCTGTACACCAGCGGCACCACCGGCACGCCCAAGGGCTGTATGATCACGCATCTCAACGTCCGGGCCTTCGCGGTCAAGAATGCTGAGAACGTGTGCATCGACAACACCTCGCGCGTCATCGCTTACGCCAGCTTCGGGTTCGACGCATTCGTCTGCGACCTCTATTCCACCATCATAGCCGGAGCCACGCTGTACATCATCCCGGAGCGCATCAGGCTCGACCTGCCCGCCCTTCACGCGTATTTCGAGGACAACGGCATCACCCACGGTTTCATGACCACCCAGGTGGCCACCCAGTTCGCCATCAACTACCCCGAGAGCCGCTGCCTGCAGGTATTGTGGACCGGCGGCGAGAAGATGGCCTCCTTCCCCCTTCCCAAATACCGCCTGTTCAACTGCTACGGCCCCACGGAGTGCATCTGCTACGTGATTTCCGAGGAGGTGAAGCAGCAGGAAGACAACATACCCATCGGCAAACCCCTTCCCGGAATCCACGCTTATGTGGTTGATGCCGAGGGAAAGCAGGTGCCGTCCGGAGAGCCGGGCGAGCTTTGGATTGCCGGAGACCAGGTGGGCCTTGGCTACCTTAACCGTCCCGACAAGACTGCCGAGGCCTTCCTCGACAACCCCTTCGAAACCGATCCGGCATATGCCCGAGTGTACCGCACCGGCGACATCGTCCGTTACCGCCCCGACGGCAAGATAGAATTCGTCGGCCGCAAGGACGGCCAGGTCAAGATCCGCGGCTTCCGCATCGAGCTTAAGGAAGTGGAGGCCGTCATCCGGGAATTCCCCGGCATCAGGGACGTGACCGTGCAGGCCTTCGACGAACCCGGCGTTGGCAGCGGCAAATTCTTGGCCGCCTACATCGTTGCTGACGGGGCGATTGACATCCAGGCGCTCAACGATTTCATCTCCGGCAAGAAGCCTCCTTATATGGTGCCCGCCGTCACCATGCAGATCGAGGCCATCCCCCTGAACGTCAACCAGAAGGTGGACGTCAAGGCCCTGCCCAAACCCGAGCCCCGCGCAAAGAAGCAGGAGGCACACGTGGCGCCGTTCAACGTGCTGGAGGAGGAACTGGCGAAACTCATCGAAGAAACCGCCGGCATAAGCGGCTTCGGCCTCACCGAGCCTCTTTACTACAGCGGCCTCTCTTCTATCAGTTCCCTGCGCCTCGCGACGGAACTGTACAAGCGTTACGGCCTGCAGGAAGACATGGACACCTTCCCCAAGGCGGCCAGCCTCCAGAGCATCGAAAACGACCTTCTCAAGTTGCTGATGACCAAGGACCAGGCTGCCGCACCCGGAGTGCCTGAAGCCTGCGCCGACGAGCCCCGCGAGCTTACTTTCCAGCAGACCGGACTGTACCTCGACTGCGTCAGGAATCCGTCATCTACTGCCTACAACCTTCCCAGCATACTTACCTTCCCCGCAGGCACGGACATCGATGTCCTCAAGGCCGCCCTGTTCTCCGTCCTGGAGGCCCATTCCGTCGTCGCAGGCCACTTCGAGCAGCGCGACGGCAAGGTGTACCTTGTGCCCGGTTCGCCCGTAAAGGATATTCCTTATACTGAATTGAAGACGGAAGAGGAGTTCCAGGCCCTCAAGGAATCCTTCATGCAGCCGTTCGACCTCGCCGAGGGCCCGCTGTACCGCCTGAACATCGTCCGCACCCCCGGCAAGCTGCGCCTGCTGAACGATTTCCATCACCTGGTGTTCGACGGCCGCTCATACGACGTGTTCCTGGAGCAGCTGGCTGCCGCCCTGGAAGGCAAGGCCCCCGAAAAGGAAAAGTACACGTATTTCCAGTACGCAAAGGACCAGAAGGCCTATCAGGACAGCCCCGAATTCAAGGAGGCGGAAGACTTCTTCGCCTCGCTCATGGCAGGAAAGGAAGAGGACACGGGCCTCATTCCCGACAAGAAGCCGGAAGAGGGTACCGTCGGCCACGAACTGTGGCTGAGGAAGAAGCTGAGAGCCAGTGTAACGGCCCGCTGCCACGAACTGGGCATATCGCCGGCCAGTTATTTCCTAGGAGCCGCATTCCTCACCGTGAGCGCCTTCAGCGGCCAGAAGAAAGTATATATGTGCACCGTGGCCAACGGCCGCAGCGACATGCGCGCATCCGACACCTGGGGCATGTTCGTCAATACCATGGCCCTGTCGGGCGAAATCGGATCCCAGGGCGCCGATGAGTTCCTCAAGGAGACCGACGCCGGATTCTCCACCGTCCTTACCTATCAGAACTATCCCTTCGCACGCCTGTCGTCCGCCTACGATTTCCATCCGAGCGTGATGCTGGCATACCAGGTGGGGCTTGTGGAGAAGTATTCAGTCAACGGCCAGGCGATTGAGGATGAAATAATCACGCAGGACACGCCCAAGTTCCCCCTGAGCATATTCATCGAAGGGACCGAGGATGCGCCCGAACTGGCCCTTGCCTACGACGACAGCCTCTATTCGGAGTCCCTGGTGAACTGTTTCGCCGACGCCCTTGAGACCGTCTGCCGCGGGCTCCTGCAGGACCGTCCCCTTACGGAAATCCCGTTCGTTGACGGTGAGCGCCTTAAGGAACTGGACGGCTTCAACGCCTACACCCAGGAGGTTGACCTGTCTCTTACTGTCGTCGACCTGTTCCGCAGGCAGGCCAAAGCTACGCCGGATGCCCCTGCGGTGCTGTTCGGCGGCAAGACAATCAGTTACCGCGAACTGGACCGCATAACGGATTCCCTCGCCGCAAAGATACTCTCCTTCGGCCTCGGAGAAGAAGACGTGGTCTCCGTGCTCATCAACCGCAATGCCTGGATGACCAAGGCCTCCCTTGCCGCGATGAAGGCGGGCTGCGCATATCAGCCCCTCGATCCTTCGTACCCGCCGGAGCGCCTCAATTTCATGATTCAGGACTCCCGCGCCAGGCTCCTTATAGCCGACAGGGAACTCGTCCCGCTGGTGGACGGATACAAGGGTCCTGTGCTTACCACCGACGAACTTGAGAATCTGCCCGATGCGCCCTGCACCGCCCCAGGTCCCAAGCCGGAAGACCTCTACATCCTGCTGTACACCTCCGGTTCCACCGGTACGCCCAAGGGCTGTATGCTGGAGCAGCGCAATCTGGTGAACTTCTGCGCCTGGTACACGGACTATTTCAACCTGAAGGCAGGCGACCGCGTGGCCGCATTCGCAAGTTACGGCTTCGACGCCAACATGATGGACCAGTATCCGGCCCTCACCTGCGGAGCCTGCGTCTGCATCATTCCGGAGGATGTGCGTCACGACCTCGGAGCGCTCGACCGCTTCATCACCGACAACGGCGTCACCCACAGCTTCATGACCACCCAGGTCGGCGTGATGTACGCCCGCAATTACCCCGACAACCCGTCGCTGAAGTACCTTTCCGTCGGAGGCGAGAAACTCGTTTCCATGCCGCCGCCCTCATATGCGTTCTACAACGGCTACGGCCCTACGGAGTGCACCATCTTCTCCACCATCTTCCATGTGAAGGAGCGGGAGGACAACATCCCGATCGGCCACCCCTTGAGCAACGTGCAGCTGTACGTCGTCGACAAGGAAATGCGCCGTCTGCCTGCAGGAGCTGCCGGAGAACTGCTCATCGGCGGTGCCGGCGTCGGCCGCGGGTATCTCAACAACCCGGAAAAGACGGCTGAATGCTTCATCGATAATCCGTTCCTGCCGGGCGTGCGGCTCTACCGTTCCGGCGACATCGTACGCTACAGGCCCGACGGCAACATCGAATTCGTCGGCCGCAAGGACCGCCAGGTGAAGATACGCGGATTCCGCATCGAACTCAAGGAGGTCGAGGCCGTGATTCAGGAAATTCCCGGCGTGAGGGATGTTACGGTACAGGCCTTCGACGCCCCTTCCGGCGGCAAGTTCCTGGCCGCATACGTGGTCTGCGAGGGCAAGCTCGACGCCAAGGCGGCATCCGACTTCATCCGCGGGCGCAAGCCGCCGTACATGGTGCCCGCAGCGTGGATGCAGCTGGACGCCATCCCTCTCAACGTCAACCAGAAGGTCGACCGCAAGGCCCTCCCTGCAGCGACGCCTTCGGCACTTGACGACTACGTGGCCCCCGTCGGCGAGACGGAAAAGGCCCTCTGCGTCATTTTCGCCGACATCCTGGGAGTGGAGCGCGTGGGCGCCACCGATTCCTTCTTCGACCTTGGCGGCACGTCCCTGATGGTCACCAACGTTATGGTAAATGCCGAGAAGCAGGACCTGCATTTCGCATATTCCGACGTCTTCTCGCATCCTTCAGCCCGCGAGTTAGCCACTTTCCTCAATGGAGGGCAGGCAGCCTCGGAGCAGGACACCAACATCACCGGATACGATTATTCCGCCATCGACGGGCTCCTTGCGGGGAACACCCTGGAGGCGTTCAATGAAGGGGAACGGATGCAGCTGGGCAGGAACATCCTGCTTGCCGGCGCCACGGGCTTCCTTGGCATCCACATGCTCAAGGAACTGGTGGAGAGCACCGGCCCCGATACTGTAATCCGCTGCCTGCTGCGCAGCAAGGGGAGCATTACGCCGGAGCGGCGCCTGCGGGAGATGCTGGTGTACTACTTCGAGAAAGATTACCGCAGTCTCCTTGGCACCCGTATTCTGGCCGTCGAGGGCGACATCACCAATCCAGCGAGCCTCGAAGGGCTTGACGACGTAGATATGGTGGTCAACTGCGCCGCCAACGTGAAGCACTTCTCCAAGGGCACCGACATCGAAGACATCAACTACGGCGGCGTCAAGAACCTCGTTGCGCTGTGCGAGAAGAACGGGGCGTACCTGCTGCACGTGTCCACGGAGAGCGTCGGCGGCCTCACGCCCGGTTCGGTCCCCGGTACGCTGACGGAGCAGATGCTCTACTTCGGCCAGCTGACAGACAACCAGTACGTACACTCCAAGTTCCTGGCGGAGCGCCACATACTTGAGCATGTCGCCGCCGGCAAGCTGCGCGCCAAGATAATGCGCGCCGGCAACCTGTCGCCGCGCGCCGAGGACGGGGAGTTCCAGATGAACATGAACTCCAACGCCGCAATGGGACGCCTCCGCGCCCTGAAGCTCATCGGCGCCTGCCCTTACGGCGTGCTGGAAGGCCAGATGGAATTCACCCCCATCGACCAGGCCGCCCACGCCATGGTGGCGCTGGCACGTACGCCTCTTGCCAACTGCGTGTTCAATGTCTCCAACAACCACTTCGTGCCGATGGACGACGTTCTCACGCGCCTCGACAAGATTGACGGCAAGCCGCTGGAATATGTGGAGGACGGGGAATTTGCAGAACGCATGAAGGCAATCGAGTCCAAGCCGTGCATGACGGCCCTGCTGGCTCCGCTGGTGGCCTACAACCAGTCGGCCTCGGAGCAGGAGGGCGTGGAGACGCTTGCCTCCACCGTCTTCACGATGCAGGTGCTGCACCGCCTCGGCTTCCGCTGGAATCCCACTTCAAGCGAGTACGTCGACCTTATTTTCGAGATGCTGAGGACGCTGCGGTACTTCGAGGTTTAAACAGGAAGGCCTGACCGGGATGCAGATCCGTCAGGCCTTTTTCCATTCCTGGGGCGTCATGCCGGTGATCGCCTTGAAGTTGCGGTAGAAGGAGGTGTAGGACGAGAACCCGGAATCGGCGGCGACGTCGTCCAGCAGCATCTCGGGATGCTTGCGCATCAGGCTCTGGGCGTGGCAGACGCGGTATCCGTTGACGATGTCCGTAAAGCTGTTGCCGGAAACGTTGTTGAGGAGCATGCTGACGTAGGTCTTGTTGGTTGCGAGCTCGGACGCTATGTCGGTGATCCTCAGGTCTTTGCGGCGCCACAGTTCCTTTTCCTCGATGAGGGTGGATATCTGGTCCATCAGGTTGGCGGGGATGTGGACTTCTTCTGCGGGGGCCACTTGTTTCCGGGGTTTTCGCAGGAGCAAAAAGAGTATTGTGCAGCATACCAGCAGCGCCGCCAGGAGTATGACCCAGAGCGGGACGCCGGCTTTATTCGGCTGCTCCGTGTGAAGGATGTACGCCGTTGGATACGTGTTGAAGTAATCGCGTACGACTGAACACGTGTCCATCTCCCAACCTGTACCGCCGGCAAGGACGAACCTTCCGCCGGGAAGAAGCTTTGCGCAGCCGGCCTGGAATCCTTCATTCAGTTCGGCACAATAGAATCCGGCCGAGGCTTTGCCGCCGTCCAGGGCGGGATCGTAGTCGATACGGGCGAAGCAGAGCATGCCCGACACCGAATCGAATCCCTGCACCCAGGCTATGCGGGCCTGACGGTCGACCTGAAGCTGGCCCCAGTAAATCCTGCCACCGTCCGGACCGTCCGACGGCAGCGGGGGCTCGGTCTCAAGCAGCGAGAAGCGGCCGGAGTCAAGCTTGAGTATGGCTGGAGTTGAGTTCTTGTATAGTACCGGGATGAGGTAGGTGTAATCGGTAATCCGCTGTTCTTCAGGGAGAACGTCATAATTCACATTTAACTGGCAATCTTCCAGAAGGGGGTCGAATTCCGTCGGCCCGCCGATATGGTCTATCCTGCCGCCGGGGCTGTTTCCCAGTATGTCCCAGATGCCGAAGACCATCATGTCATCCTCCGATGCCGGGAGGATATACGGTTCGGCCCATCCGGGAGAGAGTGCTTCTCCTTTAATGAATCCGCCATAGGGAGTCCAGGTTTCGACGCAGTCGTCTGCACGCCAGTTGCCTGCGATTACGACACTACCGTCCGGCATGGTCAGGGCCGATGACATCGCGCGCTTGACCGACATTATGCCGGCTGCCGTGAACGAGTGATCGATGGGATTGTAGATTTCCGCGCCCCAGCTCTGCCCGATGCCGAATGCCTCCTGACTGCCGCCTCCGAGAAGGACCTTGCCGTCCGGGAGCGGGGCGGCAAAGCCGTTCATGTGCGGGTAGAGCATCGGGACGGTGTGCCAGGCGCCATCGGCATAGTATTCGGCGGTCTCGATGGGCTTGAATCCTGTGGTGTGACCGCCCAGAAGGGTGATTTCGCCGTTCAGGACGAGGGTGCGGTGGCAGCCGCGGGGAACGTTCAGGTCCGGAAGGCGCTCGACGCCCATGGGCTGCCACTGCGTGCCGTCAGGCCCGGATACAGGCTGCGCTCCGGCCTGGGGCCTGGAGTAACCTGCGGTCAGGATAACCGCCGCAGAAAGTAAGAGGGCCGTGTGCTTCACTCCCCAAATATAGCTATTTATTCTGGACCAGGCGCACGCTGCGACCTTCACACCTTGGCCACGAGCGGAACTGCAGACCTTCGGGGTGGAAACACAGGTGGCCGGCGTCGGTCGGCGTTGCCTTACCAGATGCTGTCCAGTATTCGCCAGACGTACCGACGCCCTGCATGTGGTTCAGCACATAGTCATAGTCGTTCGTGCGCATTCCTGCTGCTGGAAGGAAGACACAGCCGGCATTCTCCATCTTGGTCCAATTGGAAGAGGATATCGAGTTTACGCTATAGTTTACGTAATCCTCGTTGGCTTCGTTGACGGAATATGTACTCTTGTTCCAGTTGTCCGGGAAGAGGATCAGACCATTGATATTGTTGACTTTAGCCTTTGCATATCGGATTCCGGAAGAGGTGTTGCGCTGGAATATCAGATAGTCGAACTCTTCATGGGTCAGCGTGCGCCAGAGGCCTGCCTGGTTGCCTCCGTTGGAAATGGCATTGTAAACGCCCCAGTCGGACTTGGAGTTGCTGCCGGTAAGGGTGGTTTCTCCCTTGGGACCATACTGGTTGTCGTTGATGTGGTCGGCAATGAGGGTGTAGTCGTAAGGGTGGTAGAAATCGTTGCCGCAGTTGTATCCGCTTGTGCCCCAGCCGAACAGGTCTATCCAACCGCTGTAGCTCTTGCCGATCTTGCTGTTGTCGTTGCCAATGTAGTCCCACTGCTTCTCTGCGAAACGCCATGTGTCGGTAGAGGCCTTGTACTGCAGGTTGCCCTTGGAGAAAACGATCTTGCGTCCGCTGCCGTTAACGGAGAAAGCACCGCTCAGGGCGCCCTCGCCGGAGCTTCCCTGGCCGCCCTCGGCGGTCTGGGTGATGGCCAGATCGGCAATGCCCACACGGGAGGAATCCCAGTCGCCGTTTTGAGCATTGGTGATGTCTTCCTTGGTCACGCCGGCATATACTTTTATGATGCCGGAGCGTTCCTGGCCGGTGTCGTTGGGTTGTGCGGTGACCAACAGGTACTTCGAACCGTCGAAGTCTTTCCATTCCACGCTTACCCAGGATTTGACGGAACTGCCGGGGGATGCCCTGAGGTATTCCATTCCTGTACTCCAGGTGACGACGGTACTCTCTGTGCCGCCGGCGCCAGTGAAGTCCAAAGCGGCGGGATTGACCCAGACGCGGGCCTTGGATGGCTCCACATACCGCTGAATGCCTTTGACAACCTTTGTGGCTACTTTCTCGTCACTTCCTGAATTCTTGGCGTAGAAAGACAACTCAAACTCGCGGTCGCTGCCGGAGTCATTAGCGTCCACGGAGACGACGTATACTTTGCCGGTCTTGTCATACTTGACGCTCAGCCAGTCGTTCTTGGGGTAGTTGCAACCGGTGTTGTCTGCGTTCGTGGTGGCCTTGAACTCCTTGCTGCCGCCCTCTGAGGGAAACTCGACGGTGCCGCCGGGAGTGACCGTCAGGGTGTAGGTCTTCTCTTCCGGAGGATTCGGGGTCGGTTTATAAGGGTCGTCGGGACCGAAGATATCGTTGAAGATGTCGCCGATACAGGCTGTTGCGAGGAAGGATGCGCACAAGACTGGCGCAAGGACTCGGAGTATTTTCATATACGCGGAATTATTAATATCGTCTAAAGGTAGGTCTTGTTTGAGTTTTGGCATATTCCATTTTCAATAATCCTGTTTTCAAATCGGAAAAATAATTGGAAGATAGTCGATTGGCGTATGCCCGGAGTGTTTTTCTTGCCCGCTTGGCGCTATGGTGTCGGAGACGTCCCTCTGATTGGACCGTCTCCTGCAAAAACCGGCCTATAAGTCAGCAATATCCATTTAACGGCCGCCGCGTGACCGGCAGCAAGAGCAGGATGTAGGAGGATGAGCGGAGTGACCGCCGTCAGGACTTGGAGAAATACTGCATCAGCGTGCGCTGGTAGTCTTTCAGCGCCTGTATTCCACGGGAGGTTATGCGGCAGATTGTGTGCGAGCCGCGGCCTTCGCCGGTCTTGGAGACCTTGATGTAGCCGGCTTCTTCAAGTTTGGTAAGTTGGACGCTGATATTGCCGGATGTGGCTTTGGTGACCGACTTGAGGTAAACGAAGTCGGCGTCATCCAGCGAATCCAGGGCGGCCATTATCTTGAGCCGCAGTTCGTTGTGAAGCAATGGGTCCAGGTCTTTAAATTCCATCCTTCACTGATTTCTGGTATAAATGACCCGGGACGATGAGAGCGGCCACCGCGCTCGCGACGAAGGCAAGCATCTGCCAGACCCAAAGATCCCCCTGAAGGGCGAAAGAACATACGCCGATTGCAGCACCGACCAGGCCGCCCACGATCATCGGGCGAAAACGCATCGCTCCCCCGGTAATGAAGGCACCAACGCCCACGAGCAGGGCCATGAGGGGATTCTCAACGACCTCATAGACTCCGGTAAACCCGAACAGGAAGCCGCCCAGGCCAAATACGCACGCGGCGAATATCCAGTAATCAAGCACTAGCCTTGACTCACGGGTGCGCATATGGGTGCGGTCGCGGTCCTTGCGAATTGACAGGATCATAAGGGGAATGCCCACGGCAGGAATCAGCACCCAGAGCCACAGGCACCATTCCTGATGCAGCAGCTGCCACAGCAGGAATTCCAGCGAATAAACGATGGCGGCAAGCCAGCCCCACAGCGGAAACAGTTTTCCGCCGGTGGGGACGCTGTCCAGATCCACTTTGCCCCTGGTGCGGGCAATCACTTCGAGGGCGTCAAAGTTCTCTTCCATATCAGGGGCAAAGGTAATGAATTTGAATTAATTGTGATTTACATATATTTCACTTTTCTTTCTGTTGTCATACTTCAGGCGGAAGATAATCTGGGTACCGTAGGAAGTCTCGCCGCCGGGATTG
>JAEEGL016099485.1_pt1 | contig 32504 bp, 10 predicted proteins | sample 9134231 | NCBI WGS metagenome assembly JAEEGL01 (sample SAMN16246548, study PRJNA631951) | gut metagenome | biome: gut microbiome; feature: rumen; material: fiber-attached | host: Bos | place: Iran: Karaj | collected 2018-10
GATATCTTTCCAAGGTTTCCAACCTGTCCAAACCTGCTGAGGAGTGGGTAGCAGGCGGTATGCCCATCACCAAGATGATGAACATGGAAAGAAGAAACGGTGAGGACAAGCCGGTTATCAGAAAGGCTCTGGTTGAGCTTGACGGCGCTCCCTTCAAGTACTTCGAGGCACACAGAGAAGAGTGGGCAGAGAAGACCTGCTTCCTGTATCCCGGTGCAATCCAGTACTTCGGACCTGCTGAGGTTTGCGATCTGACCACCAGAACCCTGGCATTGGAGAAGGGCTGAGAAGCATTATAAGAAAAGAGATTGGATAAAACGGCCGCTGCGTTTGCAGCGGCTGTTTTTTACATACGAATAAAACGACGGACGAGATCTGGCCCTCCGACGGCGAGAGGCCGCTTGGTCAGTATTGGTCCAGACGCTCAATAAAAGCATCCACCAGTTCTTTTTTGTTGCCCACATTAAAAGAACGATACAGCTTTGTATAGTGTTGGGAAACAGAGTTTTCACTGATCCCTTTTTCGGCAGCGATCTCCTTGTTCGTATATTGATTGATGGCATAGTGGATATAGTCAAAATCGTCATTGGTCAAGGAGAATAAGGACTTCGGCTTCTTCAGATAGAGCATCAAGCCGATGTAAGATTTTCGATGTTCCTTGACCATCTTAACAAGGGCGGGATCAATGCTTTTTTTCGATTGCTTTAATGCTCTGTCCAAAACCTTGGGAGCGATGGAATACAGGTCAGATAACATAACGTAACCGTTATGTTTGCGGGCAAGGTCATAGGCGTACATTGCAAACTGGTCGGATAACTTATATTGTTTCTGCTTATAAAAAATGAATGCCAGCTCGGAACTGAGCAGGATGGAAGGGTAGATAACCCCTTTGCTTTCAAAGGTTTTTAAGGCCATTTCATACATGGTTGTATCGACGCTTCGTTTTTCCCGGAGCGAAAGCAGGATCTGCTTGTAAAGCATCATTGTGGTGATGATCGGGAAAGACTCACTGCTGTAATCGTAGGTATAATCAAAAGAGATGTTCAGCAGGGAATCGAACCCTTTGTAATAGCTTTCAAGATCGATGAGTAGTGTCCGCATTTCTTTTTTGTGTCTGAAATCCTTCGCAAAGATCTTTTGCAGTTGCAGCACATGCTTCATAAACTGGGGATATTGATTCTGATACAGACGGCATCTTGCCATCAAGTACAGGCAGGTGATCTGAAAGGGCAGGTCTTCGGCTTCGGAAAAAGCTTCAGATGCCAGATCGTAGGATGCTCCGTAATGGCCAAGGAGTGCTTCTTCAAAGGCAGTATAGAGTTTCTGTTCCGCGGGTTTTTGCAGCGTATCCTTCAGTTCTTGAAAATTTAGATACAGGTAAAGGGGAAAGTGAAATTCAGGATCCCCATTACTGCCCTGACTGTTTTCGTGTTCTGAAGATCTTTTGGCGGTACAGTCTTCTTTTCTGGCATATGCCGGGATCATCCAAGTATTTCCCACGAGATAAGCCCCTTCAATTTTCCCATCCGCTGCGTATCGCGTAACGGTCTTTCTGGAGACTCCCCAATTTTTCGCAATCTCGTTTGTTGATAAATATTCCATACGGATCCCCTCCGCAATGTCCCCATGGGGACAAGCTGTTTTTTATATGTTACAGAAGTTTCCGGTCATACGATCTCGTTTTTATGAGATCCTGAAAAAACCGTGAGGTGTGGAAAATAAGGTGTTTAAGAGCCTTTTTGGTGAAAACCTGTGAACACACAGGGATCATCACTTTTGTTTAGTATAGCATGAGGTCGTTTTGAATCATAGGGGTCTGGGAAGGCAAAAATAGTGAGTAAAATGAATTTGGTTGGAAAAAAAGCGGCTTCGGACACATAGCGAAGAAAAAGCTTGTCAAGTAAAATAGACATATGTTTATGGTCGATACAGACCATATTTCTTTTTTTAGGGAATCAGGACTGCAAATTGTAGTTTCAACTACTGGAAAGTTAGGCGGCAACCTGTAAAAAAATAGGGAGACACGCCATGGGTTACAGGTTTGACACGGAAGTCAAAAATACAGAGAGTTGTGGCAGACAGACAACAGGGAGAGGTATATCCTGTGTCTTTTTTGTGCGAATAAGAAACATCCTCAGGGAATGTCGGCGCCATTCGGATGCCGATGCTTTCTGCGGATGTTTTTTTATAAATTATATGCAAGGAGGAAACGTTATGCGAAAGGGTTGGAGATTGATTGTTTTATCGGCGATCACATTACTCTTAGCCGGCTTTTGGACCCAGACTGACGTTTTGGCGGATTATACCGCCAGGACCCAGCCCCTTAAGCTGACTGACAATGCAAGTAATGTGGACGACAAAAGCGAGACGGAAGGATGGGAGTGGAAGGCTTCAGAAAAGCAGCTCATCCTGAAGGACGGCTTTACGCTCAATTACGAAACGGGACTGGAAGCCGCTATGACGCTGAAAGCCGGTACGACCATCGTATTGGAAGGAGATGCCTCCATCAAATCCAATAATACGGCCATTGATGCAAAGGGTGATCTGGACATTATTTATCAGCCTGCAGCTGTCGAGGAAGCAAGTATAGTATCGGAAAACAGCGGCTCTGCTGAGGAAGTGGCCATTCCCGAGGCGCTGAAACCGGATCCGGATGCTTTCGGTGAGCTTACCATTCAGTGTACGGAAGTCGGTTCAGGCTCAACCTGCAACTATGGCATTCGTATGGAGAATGAGTGCTATCTGACCGTAAAGGAGGATGCGCTTGTGGAGATTACAGGCGGTAATGGATGCCTGTATGCATCCAGCGATAAGGGAGCCCTGTTAAACGTGGGAAGCAGGGGTGCCGTGATCCTTTCCAACAGCAAGGGTGTAGGTGGAAACAAATTTGAGATCTATGCCAAAGACAACCGTGTGCTTTTTGATGCCACCAATAGAAACGGCAGTTTCACCTATATGAAGAAGGGTGATAAAAAAGCGATCAGTTCGCAGACTTATCTGAAGCTGTTGGCAGTGGAAATTGAAAGTGACTATAAGAATGATATGTCCGCAAAGCGTAATGATGATAAGAGCGGAAATGACTATGAGGTTACCTATGACGGAATGGAGCATCCTATCAGGATCAATGCTTCCGAGTTGGACAATCTGGAACTGACCCCCACCAACTTTTCCTATAAGGATACCAGTTACAGCGAGTACCTGGAGGAAGAGGGGACGGATTACAGGGATAAAAAGGCTGTAGATAAGAACACGACCTATAAAAAGTTTACGGAAAAGGTGAAGTATCCGAAGGAAGCTGCTGAATATGCGGTTTCTTACCGTAACGTGCGTGCGTTCGCAAACTTTAAGATCAAACAGCGAAAGGTTTATATCAAAGGCCTGAAGGCAAAGAACAAGACCTATGATAACTGGGAAGATGCCGAGATCGATTACAGTGCCTTAGAGCCCGATGATCAGAAGAAAATTGAGAATATTGTCTGCATCAATGACTTTAACGGAAACGTAACGGATGAAAATAAAAAGGCAGTGGCAGATATTACCGGTATTCCCTTAAGGGATATTGAGAAGCTGGGCGTGGAGATCGTTCCCTATGCCAAAGCATACTTTTTGAAAAAAGCAGCAGCGGGTGATACAACTGTTTGCACTATTGACGGCACCTCTTATGCGAAGAGCAAGGACGTAGCCTATGAGAATAATGAGATCCATAACGGTCTTGTGGAGAACAAAAATGTTCTCATCGATGAGATCTATCTGACCAACCCCAACTATGATGTGCAGGTTCAGAGCGGTCCCGGCGTGGCTAAGACCATCACGCTGTCAGCAACTGATAAAACCGCTGAAGTTTTGGCGGAAAATAAGAGTCAGGCATTTTCACAGGAAAAAATCTATCCCAGAAACCTCACGGATAAGACCTTTATCAAATGCTGGGTGACCCCCAAAGAGAAGACCTGGAGTAAGGATGCAAGCGGGGAATCCATCTGGAAGGAAGTGGAAAGATTTGCAACGGATACATCCTGTCAGACTCCCCAAAACAGACAAAACGATGTAGTGAATCTGGTGGAGAGTACGGACTATGCCCTCAGTACCAATTCCTACAATGAGATCGGAAAGCAGATCGTGCTCTTTACGGGACGCGGAAACTATAAGGGATCTGTTACGGATTCCTGGCTGCTTTTGAAGGCAAGACGTGATATCTACTTAATGGAAAGCGATGAGCATGGTTATGACGGACAGCGCTACGTCATTTCAAATGATGTCCAAAACAATGTGACTCCTAAGAATTTTAATTCCGGCGATCCCTTTGACACAGATGTTCAGGGTGACACAGAATTCGGAAAGAACGACTTTGCCTTTATGATCGTGGCAACCACCGGAGGTAACGACGGTATCACTCCTACCAAGGAAAACGTAACCCCCAGAGATGTGACAAAGCCTGAAGCGGATCTGGAAAACGGATGTGGCTTCTCCATTACCTATGAAGGAACGAAGCTTGACGGAACCAAGTACGAAAAGAGCGAGCTTGCCCCCATCGATGCCGGAGACTATACCGTTACCGTACATGTGGATGAGACCGAGCATTATCTCGCGGCGGAAAAATCCACTACCTTTACCATTTACCCCAGAGTGGTGGATCTGCGCTGGAGCGTATCGCAGAATGATACGGCTACTCCTGCATGGGACAACAATCCCACTCAGATGACCTACAACGGAACCAATAATATCCTTTCCGCAGTCGTGATCAACAATGTGACGAGAGCGGACGTAAAGGACCAAAAGCCCGATGTGGTGAATGTTACGGAATACACCTATAACGGAGATACTCGTGCGAACCGATCCAAGGACAGCGAGGCCATCAGGAACCTGAAGCTGGCAGCGGGACAGGCCAACGAACAAGGAGCTCCCAGGGATGCGGGCACATACTATGTAAATGCAACGGCCATCGACAATATCAACTATACGTTGGCTGCCAACAAAGCATTTTTGACGCCTACCCCCAAACATGACTATAGGGTGGATCCCAAGGAAGTGGGAATGGCCTGGAGCACCGTAAGCGGCAATCAGATCAAGGATCTGACCTTTAACAATCTTGACCAGACCCCTGTCTTTACCGTTCTGGATCTGTGCAAAAACGAAGCAGGCGTTACGGATGTCTGCAACGTCAGAAGAGACAGTATTGCTTATGCAGGCTTTGATGTGTACGGGGATGCTTATGCAAATCCTTATACCGGAAAGGAAGACGGCACTGTAGTTGGAACGGCCGCAGAAAACGCAAAGACAGACATCCTTCCTGAGCGCAAGAAGAACAGTCTTAAGGCTGCGCCGGCTGACTATAAGCAGGATGATTGGGGTGCGGTAAACGCCAGCCGTGACGGAAGCGATATCACCATTACCGCCGGGGAATATGACAATCCCAACTATGAGGTGAAGGCGGATGATCCCGGCAGAGTCGCAGCCATTACCATCAGCCCTTTGGATCTGACAACACTTTCCATCTCAGATCGGTCCATGACGCTGGATAACCCGTTGCCGGATAAAGGCGTAGAGCTTTGGGCGCATCTGATGAGCTATACCGGATATGAATATCCGCCTGTTCTGGAATGGAAGCAGGGCATTGCCGGCGAAGTGATGCAAAGGGAAGCACGTGATAAAGAAAACGGAGATGCCCTTGCAGATATCGGCATCGGAAGAGGTGACTATACCGCCCAGAATTATACCTCAGCCATCGAGAACAGAAACGAAGACTATGTGATCGAGATCACGGGTCGGAACAACTATAAAGGAACAGTCAGGATCCCCTGGAACATCGTAAAGCTGGAGCAATATTTTGTGATCAGTGGCGTTAAGGCTTCGGATGATACGGCTGTACCTTATGATGTGACAAAGGATGAGACGGGAATTAAGGTAAAGAGCTTTGCCTTTACTTACAACAATGCGGCAAAGGCGGCCCCTGTTTATGAATATATTCATGCAAACAAAGATATCTTGAATGACAATCTGCATACCATAGAGGATTATGTAGAATATCTGTATGAAGGCACCATGGATAACGGAAAGGCTTATAAGAGCAGCAAGATGCCTACCGAGGCCGGCGCCTATAAGGTAACCGTTACCTTGATCGAGACAGATAATTATGAGAAGCAGACCGACAGCGCAGATTTTGTCATAAAGCCAAAAGAGGTTACCATCGAAAGTGGTGTGATCGGAGAGGATAAGATCTATGACGGAACCGCTGCAGCATCCCTGAATTTTGAGCAGACTAAATTCATCGGACTTTTGGATGAGGATGCGGATGAGATAGCGAGCATTTTTGCTTCCAAGGCAGCCAAGGATTATATCACCTACAATGCCAAGTTCTATGAGAATAATAAGAGTATCACGGATGTAAGGCTTGTGGGAGATACGAAGGTGGCTGATACCATCGGCATTTCCTTTGAAGAGTGTCAGTTTGATAAGGAAAACAACATTAAACTTCTGAATGAGGACGGCTCCTTAGACAAGATCTATGATTATGTGATCTCAGTAAGTGGTAACCAGATCAATACCGAGGCCAAAATCCTGCCCAGACCTGTAAAGGTTTCGGGATTTAAGGCCAAGGATAGGGTGTATAACGGTACCACAGATGTAGTTTTGGATATCACGGATGTGAAGATCGATGGTGTGATCGGCGATGAGAAGCTGACAGCAAAGGCTGCCGGAAAGCTGAGAGCCAGAACCGGAGAAGAAGCAGGGGATAAGGATGTTCTGATGAAGGACGGAAAACCTGCAGCTAAGAAGGTGGAGGTCACTGTACTTTCCATCGGCTCACAAGATGGCGTTACCCTGGCGGATAATTACTGCATCGTAGAGTCGGATCAGCAAAATGAGACTACCGCAGTGATCAGCCCCGCGACATTAAAGATCTCCGGCATCAAGGCGGAGGAGCGTGAATATGACGGCACAACAGATGCAAAGAACATTGATTGGAGCAATATGAAGGTTTCCGGAGCCTGCGAAGGTGATTTCGTGATCCTTCAGGAAGAAAGTGATTCCTATCAGTATCCCAAAGAGGGTGTTTACGAGACCGCAGATGTGGAATATGACAAAAACGGTCTGCCGGCGGAAAAGAAGGTCATTATCGAAGACTTTACGCCGCAGTTCAAGGAAGGATTCTTTAAGGACGATTACGTTCTGGATGAACTGGGAATCGTTGGTACCATCCTTCCGAAGAAAACGCAGGTGACTGAGGAGAGTGTGAAGTGGACCTTTGATGAGGAAAAACAGATCCCTGTTGCTTCTCTGGCAGACGGATCTGCGCTGGAGCTTTCGGTGCAGTACTTCAAGGCATCCGATACGGAGCACAGATTCCCCGTAGCCTATGAGAACCTTGAGGATGATGAGCAGTATGTAGCTGTGATCGTGGGACTGGAGGATGGCAATTATGAAGCCGCGGATCCTACGGCTATGCCGCAGCAGGCATTTGTTCACGATATCATCAAAGAGGAACCAAAGAAGGACGATCAGGAAGATCAAACCGATGAAGAAACCCGGCAGACCGAGCCGAAGCAGGATGGTACTGAAAGCAAGGATGCCGGGCAGGAGAAGAAAGATCCTGTCATCATCGACGACAGTAAGGCTGTAAAGCCTGCAGAAACAAAGAAGGAAGCTGAGGTTACCGAAGAAGAAAAGATTGCGGCGGACAATCAGCTCAATGAACAGGCAAAGCTTTCCTATAAGAATAAGAAACTGACTATGACCTGGGGAAGCGTCAGCGGTGCAGATGGATATATCGTGCATCTGTCAGGCCCCGGAAAGAAAGCACCGGCAACCACCGTTGTTACGGGAAGCGATAAAACCTCTGTAACGGTGAACCGCAAAAATGCCAAGAAAAAGTATTTTGCCTATGTGGAAGCGTTTAGACTGGTAGACGGAAAACGCGTTGTCATAGGCAAGAGCTTCAAGCTGAAATGCGCAGGATCGAAGATTAAATCATTTAACGCCGTTAAGATCAAGGGATGTCCCAACTCCCTGGCCCTTGGCGCTGCGAGCACCTATAAGCTTTCGGCCAAGGTGGTACTCACCAATCGCAAGGTGAAGAAGGGTAAGAAAGCCGGACTGGTATATTGGTCATCGGATCCCGAGATCGCAAAGGTTTCGAAGAAGGGAGTTATTTCCCCGGGCAAGCAGGGCAGCTGCTATGTCTATGTGATGGCTAAAAACGGCTTAAAGAAAAAGATCAGGATCACCGTTGGATAAAGAGAGAAGGAAAAGGAGGAAAAGCGTATGCGAAAACGAGGTAGAAGGCTGAGAGCATTTCTATGCTATCTGCTCATTGCCGTGATGCTTATGGGCAACGTGCAATCCGTATTTGCTGCCGCACCTGCCACGGAGCGGGGAAGTGCTGAAAGTACGGCAAAGCCCGGCCTTACCGCAAAGAGAGCAACTTTGCTGGTAGGGGAAAAAGTGACCATCACCCTGGAAGGGGCCCAGGTCAAAAAGGTAACAAGTAAGAAGAAGGCGGTTGCCACAGTGACGAAGGATGGCGTGGTAACCGGTAAAAAGCCCGGTAAGAGCGTACTTACCTATGTGGATACCAAGGGTAAGAAATATACCTGTAAGGTAACGGTCAAAGCGGGGCTTTCCAAGAAGAATCTTTACGTGACCAAGGGCAAAACCGCATCCGTTAAGCTTTGCGGCGCCAAGATCAAAACCGTAAAGAGTAACAAGCCTAAGATTGCCAAGATCAACCGCAAGAAGAAAAACACCTTTGTGGTAAATGCCCTGGAAAAGGGAACGGCTAAAATTAAGGTAAAGGCGTCCAATAAGAAGACCTATTCTATGAACGCCTATGTGGAAACACCGAAGCTGAGCGAAGAGTCAGTTGTTTTGGCCCTTGGCGATACCAAGCAGTTGAACCTTCAGGATACCAAGCAGAGTGCAACCTGGTCTTCCGACAAGATTTCCGTAGTTACAGTGGATGAAGAAGGTCTGGTTAAGACCTTTGGCGCCGGTGAGGCCACGATCACTGCAACGGATGAAAGCGGAGCTTCCTATACCTGTAAAGTGACGGTAGAGGAGCCTCGGTTTGAATCCGGCGAGATCACAATGACCGAGGGCGAGACCAGAGAAGTGAAGCTTTCCAGCAATACCCAGAAGGTAACCTGGTCAAGCTCAGATGCTTCTGTGGCGAGTGTAGATCAGAACGGCACGGTTACGGCAAAGAAAGCCGGATCCGCAGAGATCATTGCAACATTGGAAAGCGGCAAGCAGCTTGTTTTGAAGGTTAAGGTCGAAGCAAAGCCCGCAGGATCCGCAGAGCAGCCCAAGCCCGAGCCCCAGCCGCCGAAGACGGAAAAAGTGGATGTGAAGATCGATACCGGATCCGTTTCCGGTAATTCCATCTCTGTTAAAGTCGGCACAAAGGTGGGGGATATTCCCCAGCCCGAGCTTGCAGACGGGGAAACCTTCCTGGGATGGTATTCCGATTCGGAAAGAACCGTTAAGATCCCCGATGATGAGATCGTATCCGGTTCTATGACCCTGTATGCCAAGACTATGAAGGTCGGCGATGACAAGCCCACGGATGTGAGCGAAACGACTTGCGTCAGCAATGTGGATACCACCTTTACCATTAAGGTAAAATCCTCCGATGAAAGCCTGACAGCACAGCAGGTAATGGATCAGATCGAAGTTTCCGACGTGCTGCACAGGGGTATGGATATCGATAAGAAGGAATACTGTGTCAAGGTAACCGGTGGAAACGGACAGTTCGTGATCTCCGGTCAGCATATCCTGCTTGGGGATACAGAGAATCCCGAGGCTAATTTTGAGAGCGGCGGCAGTTATATCATCAAACTCCCCGCTGTTGAAGAAGGTCAGGCACCTGTGCTTACCTTTGATGGTTATCCCGATGCCACCAGAGAGTTTGATGTCAATGTCAAGGCATTCGAACAGAATAATATGGCACTGAAGGACAACGTAACCGTGATCAGTGTCGATGAACTGAATGCGCTCTATGATGAGACAGACGGTACGAAGAAAGAAGTTGCGTTTCTGGACGGTGAGCTGACCACAGTGGATACCGAAGGCAACGTATCAAGAAACTCCGATCTTAAGGGAAGCTTTGTGCTGACAAGCGATAAGGCAAAGGATCTACATCTTGGGTCGGTGGTATCCCTGTTCAAGGGAATGCGGCCTGAGGAAGCACTTGTGAACTCTGCAGGTTTTGAAGACGGCGACAATCATGTGGTCTATGTGGAGATCACAGGAGTTAAAGATAACGAATTTACCTTTAAGGCCGCGGAAGCCTCTGATGTATTAAAGACCCCCGAGATCCTTCCGTTGGATGCGGAAAGCGTTACCTATTATGATGACAAGGGTAATGTGGCGGATCATCAGACAGAGATTTTTAAATACGGTATCGACCTGGATCTGGACGACAGCGCTGAGACCTTGGAGATCCCCGTAGCAGAGCTTGACTGGTCCTCCGATATGTATGCATCTGCAAAACTGGATTCCGAGACAACCCTGGATGAAGGCGATTTCATCGCATTCTACACCGGTGATTACAGCCAGGCAGAAGCGGAAAACGGAGATTTCCATCCCCTGGGTTATGAGAAGGTCATCGAGGTTGTAAAGACCGGCCTTTGCGACGATCCCAACGGCACAGGCGACAAGATCGAATACCTCTGCGTAAAGACCGAGGAGGCAAGTCTTCAGGATATCGCTGATTCCGGAAAGACGCATCAGGTTGAGGAATATGATCTGTACGATGATATGAGTGCAGAAGAACTTGTTGATCTGCAGCAGGCTATAGAAGAACAGTTTGAGGAAAGTCATTATGTGGAGCAGACGGCGGTATTTCTGGCAAGAACCGCTATCGCTACCGACAAATTCAAGGATATCACAGGCCTTGATGATTTTGAGAATTATGACATCACCCTGACCAGCGAGACGGGAGAGGAATACACGGAAGCACAGCTAATGTCTTCCGCATCCGGCACCCTGTATGACAAGTACAAGGATGTGATCGATTCCTATGACCAGTCAGTGGATAAGGATCATCCCAAGTGGGCAGTGGATGTTACCGTAGCCAAGAGTGAGTATGACGTCGGAAAGTCCAAGCATGTAAAGGGCGGTCTGGGCGTTAAGATCGGTGAATTCTTTACCATCACCGTACATATGCCTACCGGTGATATGAAGATCGAAGTCCATATGGACATTACCCAGGAAGTAAGCTTCAACGTTGGCTTTGACGGGGAGATCGAGTGGAAGAAGATCGGTGGGTTCATTCCCATCCCGGTTGATCTGATCCTGGAGCCCAGCTTTGAGGTTGGTTCCTATACCGGCTTTGACATTACTACCGCAATGGTTGGTAAGGGCAAGGACAATGATGAGTTTGCGGATATCGGAGCAGAGATCAAGCGTCTGTGTGAAGAATTTGCTGATGAGGATCCCGACAAGGCAGAGGGAATCTCCAACTATGTAACCGGAAAGTACCAGAGGCTCCTTGAGCAGAACACGGAACTGGTGAACCTTTTGAACCTCAGGGTGAAAAAGTTCTCCTATCCCATCATTCCGGGAATCGTGAAACTGCATATTGATATTTTCCTGAGAATCTACGGGGATATGGATATCTTCGGTCTGCATTATCATTATCTGACCGGAAAGAAGACCATTATCTATATCCATATCATTAAATTCGGTGTAAATACGGAGAGTATAGAAACCATACCCACGGAGCTGGACTTCTATGTATACCTGATGGGAACCCTTTCCCTCAGGGCCGGAATAGCCGTGGAGGTGACCATAGGACTGACGTTGACACTGCCGTTGCCGGCGAAGCTGGTGGGGACGAATGAAGACGGTACCCAAAAGACGGCGGATCTTAATCTGGCGAAGGCCGGTTTAGGTATCGAAGTCGGCGCGTACCTGGATATGTCTGGTCTGTTCTACTATCATAAGAATGTCAAACAGGGACGGACCAAGGAGATATTCCGGGGAGCACAATGGTCCGATATCGGTATCTATGTAAGACTGTATCTGGTGGCAGATAATGCGGCCAGAAATAAAAAGGTAAGGGATTGGTATTCCCTGATCCTTTTGGATAAGAAATTCCCCGTAAAGCAGATCGGTACGGAGTACTACCCGATCAACTTTACCACCAAGCAGAAGGACTATAAAGATGTGAATATGCGGCAGTATGTAAAGAAATTTGCCGTTCCGGATGCTTACTACAGAGTTGACAGGCTGAAGCTTGCCACAGGTAAGATCAGCAATATGATCTATGATGATCAGAGTGCTTATAGGGTTGAGCTTTCCAATAAGGATTGGGCTTATGATGAAAAAGAGCATATGGTATATCTGAAGGGTTCTTTCGAGGGAATGGAATCCGAGTGCGATATGACATTGTACTTTACCAAGAATTACCTGCCTCTTTCAGCCACACCCATGACAAGAAAGCTTCATATCAAGTGGGATAACTACCTTGACGGCTATGCAATTACCCCCAACTCTCAGGGCGGCTCCTATGTGGAAGCCAGCGTTGGCAAGTTTGGTGTGAAAGTAACCAAACCCGAGGATCCCACCAGAATGGGTTATGTATTTACCGGTTGGTACACCGATCAGGCATGCACCAATGCATATACTTATCCTGCAACCATGCCGTTCCAGAGTGTGGACATCTATGCAGGCTGGGCACCGGCAACGGATACGCCTTATACGGTTGAGTACTATCTGGAGGATACTGTTAACGGCGGATATATTTACAATTCCGAAGACGAATTTACCGGAACCACAGGCGAGGAGATCGGCATTCCTGCAGCGGCTCAAAGCAAGTTTGAAGGATACGATATGGTTCCCTCATCCACCAAGGTAAAGATCAGCCCTGACGGCTCATCTGTCCTGCGTGTGTACTATGACAGAAAGCGGGCAAAGATTACCTTCACCAAGGGTGACAAGGGCACAGCCACAGATACCATCACCAGAGAAGTGATCCTTGGAGAGCCCATTTATGTTCCCGAAGTGGCAGCAAAGGGCTATCAGTTCAGCGGCTGGAAGAGGATCTCCGGCGCGGGAGCAGCAAATGTTACGGCAAAGGAACTGAATGAAAGCCGAACAGTGGGCACAGGCGAGGATGAAAAACAGCTCTCACCGGGCGCTTTGGACTTTGCACAGGGCGATGCGACCTACGAAGCACAGTGGGCGGCAAGAAATGATATCAATTACAGGATCGAGTATGTGGTTCAGCAGCCCAGCGGTTCCTACACCGTGCAGGCAGTGACCTATGCACAGGGAACGCCGGGGGATGTCATCAGTCTTGACTCTTTAAAGAGTGCGACGATCACGGCTGTCTTTGATGACGGCACCGGTAACGAAAGAAAAGTGAGCGGTCCGGCCGATGCGATCCTGACAGCAGAGGATGACAACGGCAATGCGGTTGTGGAATATGAAAGCATGACCGTTGACGGACAGCCCTGCAATGGGGATGCGGCTACCGTTAAGGCAGACGGTTCCACCATTGTGAAGATGAACTATAAGAGAAAATCCTATACCGTGACCGTAGTGGGTTCCGGCCAGGAGGGCGATAACAGCGCTTCCTTTACCAGGACAGCTTTCTATGGCGCCAAGGTTGCTCTTCAGCAGCCTGTAAAGGCCGGATATACCTTTAAGGGGTATCAGGATGCACAGGGGCAGGAAGTACCGGTTTCCGAAACCGGATTTGCAGTGGTTAAGGTAACGGGAGATGCAACTTATACATCCAAGGGCTTTAAGGCCAATACCTATACCGTAGCCTATGATGCAAACGGCGGTACCTATAACGGAGCAGCACAGGATGGATTTACCTACGGCCAGGAAAAGGCTCTGCAGGAAGCACCTGTTAAGGACGGCTTTGAATTTGCGGGCTGGGAAGCAGAAGACGGAACCCTGTATCAGGCACAACAGACAGTTTCCAACCTGACTTCCACCGCAGGCGCAACCGTTAACCTGAAGGCAAAATGGACCGCTAAGGGATATGCGGTAACCTATAATACCAATGGTGGATCCATTGCGGAAGGCAGCAATCCGGTAAGCTATCACGCTGAGGACGAAGACATGCTTCTTGCATATCCCGTTCGCGACCGCTTCCGGTTTGAAGGCTGGTACGCAGGAAATGAAAAGATCACGAAGCTTCCGGGAGGGAAGCAGACGGATCTCACACTTGTGGCACAGTGGAGCGAAAAGAGCGTTTCCGACAATACCATAGAGGTGGCATTTGATCCCTGCGGCGGAACGCTGGCAAATGGAAACAGTATAATCGCAACAACCGGTGAAGCTTATGGAGAGCTTCCGGCTGCCACAAAGGATGCGGCTGAGTTTACCGGCTGGTATGATGCAAGACAAAACGGCACGCAGGTAACTGAGGACAGCATTGTTGAGAAGACAGACAGTCATGTCCTCTATGCAGGCTGGAAGTACACAGAGGCCAAGATCCTTTACAAGAATCTCGAAGACGCAGATAACGGCCAGAATCCCGTAACATACAATATCGGAGAACAGACCGTGATCGCGGCTCCTTCCCGCCAGGGCTATGCCTTCAAGGGCTGGACTGTTGGAGAGGATGAGACGCTTCATGAGACCTACGTCATCGATGAGAACGCTACGGAAGATATAACCCTTACGGCAAATTGGGAGGCTGAACAGTACACCCTGCAGCTTTACAGCTACAGCGGTCTGTATCTGGTGCGCAATTATGCATGTGATGCACCTTTGACCAATATTCCCATGCCCAAGAACAGCGGTTATAAGCTGACAGGCTGGAAGAATATGGATACGGGCGAGATCTTAAATGCCCTTCCCGCAAAAATGCCCGCAAAGAACCTGACTCTGATATCCCAGTGGGATGAAGCGATCTATCATCTGATCCCCAAGAATATCGAGGACGGTGCGGTGATGGAAGACTACACCTATATGGTAGGAGATAACAATCTGCTGCTTCCTAACCCGCAGAAAAACAAGATCGGTTACAATTTTGCAGGCTGGTACACGGATTCCGACTTCAGCGAGACCAGCAAGATCGAAAGCTTTGTTCCGGTAGCCTTTGACGTAACGGTTTATGCAAAATGGACCGCGAAAGACTATACGCTGATCTTTAACGGTAATGGGGGAACCTATAACAGTGATGTGGATTACAGGGGAACCTATACCTATGAGACGAAGGATGCCTTAGAAGCAAACAAGTTTACAAAGCCCGGTTACATTATGAAGGGTTGGGCGCTGAGTGATTCGGCAACAGAGGCTTTGATCGAAGATGCGAAGGTGCTGACAAAGGAGCAGTGGCAGGCTATTGACGGTGAGGCTGCCGATGATATGGCAAATCTGTTTGCGGTATGGCAGACAACGCCTTATAACATTACCTATAATAATGTAATCCTGACGGATACCGTAAGCATTGATGGAAAGAGCATCACATCCACTACGGCACAGGGTCACCCGAACCAGACCACCTATACCATTGAGGATGATGATCTGGTATTGGCACCGCCTACACAGATCGGTGACGGATATGAATTCCTTGGCTGGTATGACGGAGATACCAAGGTAGAGAACCTGAAATTAAAGGGTGAGACCGGAGCCAAGAGTCTGACGGCAAAATGGGCACATTCCGGTATCTACAGTATTAAGCTGGTAACATCCACAGCCGACAGTCCGGTACCTGACGCAGAAGGAAAGGTGGATAACAACAAGACGACCTTCGAGATCACCAGAACCATACCGAATAAGGACAAGGTTTCGGTATCCACCGATCCCCAGAAGATCTACTTCAGGACGGTGAACGGTACGGCCATCGGCGGCACCGCGACAGGAATTAACTTCTATCATGTGGGCGGACAGAATGTATTTGCGGTATTCTCCGACCAGGAATGCTACATCATGGATAAGAACGAGAAGAAGCAACAAAAGACGCTGACTTCCACAAACACAGATCCCGTATCCGTAACCTTTGATGTAACCCAGGAGAATATCGCCACCAGATATTACGGTCAGGAAACCCCGAGAGAGCATAACGGCGTCTATGCCCTGCTGTACACGCTTTCCGGAACAAACAAGAAATACTACACCGCTGAGATCTACCGTGTAGCCAGCTCCCTTGGAAACGTAACGGGTGTGAAGGCGGACGGAAAGACCGAAGCAAAACGTGAGATGACGGTTCCTGCAGCTAATGTACTGACCAGAGAGATTCTTTATGGAAAAAAGACCTATAAGATTTATCACGAAGATTATTTTGATGATGATTCGGATTTCCGCTATGAGTATACACTGGGCAATCTGATCACAACAAGCAACGGAACCAAGAGATTCGGTGATACCGCGCTGACCGAGGATATGATGTTCTATCTGAAGACGGCATCCGGATCCAATTGCAAGCTGGGTGCACAGTATGAATGCGGAAGAACAAAAGGAAAAGGATATGCGCAGATGAAGATCCGGTATTACCTGAATGGAAGTTATCTGTATCAGAACAATTCGAACAGTGACAGGCCCGGATCCGGCAGAGCCTGGAGAGACTGGACATATGCCAATGTGACCTGGGATAACCTGGTAAAGAACAATGGACGCATCACCTACAGAGGAGATCTTTCCGAGGATAATATCACCTATGTAAAATATAACTGGTATTACTGGAATTTCAGTGTTGATGTGGAGGATAAGAGAGCACCGCAGCAGGTCGGCATCGCTCCGGCAGCCACCACGGATTACAAGATGGGAGACACTGTGAAATTCTCGGTGGTTTATGATGAAATGATCAACTCGGTAAGTGATGATATCGGTGCAGATGCGGCTGCGCTGCAGGAGTACATGCCGGTGACGGATGTACAATATGTGGATGGAGTCGGAACCAATGTGCTTACCTTTACGGCAACTGCCAGCAAGGACTTCTCCAACACTACCTGGCCGGGATCGGGAACCAACGAAGAGCTGATGAAGATCAAACCCGTAACCGGAACGGTAACAGACATCTATTAATTTAATTGCTAAGGCGACCGGTCCGGAACATCGGACCGGGGTCCGAAGCCTTAAACCCGAAAAAGCGCTCTTTATGAGCGATACATAACAGGGAGGTAACTATGGATAGGAAACAGGTTTTGCATAAGAAAACAGTTTCAAAACGATTTCTGGCTGTTTTTCTTGCTGCGGCCATGGTGATAGGAGGACTGCCCTTTACGGATATGTCGGTATCCGCGGCGATTCCGAACGATATCACATGGACAGATTTGACGAATGTGGCGACTCTTCCCACGGCAGCGGGAAATTATCAGCTGGGGCAGAATATTTTATCAACTGCTGTATGGGTCATTGACGGTAAAAAGATTCGCCTGGATCTGAACGGATTTACGGTTTCCGAAAATGGCATAAGTCTTGCAAATGGAGCTGAGCTGGAGATCTATGACAGTGGCAACACAGGTCTGATCGACAACCGTGGGAATGATATCACCGTCACAGACAGCAACCTTTCCGTGCAGGGCGGGAAATTTGCGGCTGGAAACATTACTATTTCGGCTCCAAAGCAGTCTGATGAAGTTCAATCAACGCCGGGAAACCCCAGCAGCAACGAGGTTGTTTATGGATGCATGACAGTGGCTGAAGGCGCAAAACTGGCATTAACGGGAAGCGTTGTATTGAAGGAGAATGGCAGTCTTGAAGTGACAGGAGGCCAATTGGAGACAACAGCGGATCAGCTGATCGACTGTCAGGCGAATGGAAGCGTGGTTGTGAAAGGCGGCTTTCTGGGCGCCGAAAAAGCAGTCATCAACTGCGCAAAAGACAGTAATGTCAAGATTAAAGGAGGCTGTTTAAAATCTAATTCCGGCGCGTCCGACCTGATCAGTGCCATGGTGACAACGCAAACGGATGAGAGCGTTACGCCGGCGGTTACAACCGAGATACCAAAACAGTTTATTGAAGGCGGATGTTTCAGTAAGAACTTTCGCGAGGACGCCGGCAATCTTACCGCATGGCTAGTGACCGGCTGTGAGGTTGAAAATAATAAGGAAGCAGCAACCAAGGATGACTATCCGTATCTGGTAAAGAAATATGAAAAGAAGGATCTGGCAAACTGCGAGATTGAGTTGAACGTGCCGGAAGACGGAGTAGTCTATGACGGAAATGCTAAAGAGCCCACAGTGAAGAAGATCACATATCATTACCTGGATGAGCAAGTGACGGGGGAGGAACAGGCGACAGAGAAGACAGAGGATCTTACCGATGCGTTGAATGATAAGATCACCGTAACCTACAAAAACAACATTAACGCCGGAGAGGCAAGTGTGATAATCGCGCCGAAGGCAGGCACGGATGGCATGAAACTCTATACCGGGAAAAAGACAGAGACCTTTACCATCACTCCTGCTGCGGATGGTACAACCGTTTTGGCAAACGGAACTGACGGCGTTCTGGCGTTTGACAACACAGAGCAGGAGCTGGTTACAGTAGGCGGAAACAGGCTCGGCACACTGAAGTATCAAATGTCCTTCAACGGGGAAGCCTTTGGGGAATGGATTGACTATAGCGATGCGGCAAAGCCTGTAGGCAAAGACTGCGGTGCCTATGTCATTCAGTGGTATGTAGAAGGGATGACGGCGCAGATAACGGATCCTGAGGATGCAGAGAAAACCATTACCGTTACCAATGTGGAAGGGCAGTACAGCAAAGAAAATCCTGCATCATTGCAGGTACTGATCACCCAGAAAAGCTATTGTAAGACCGTAGAGGCTTATGACGGCGTATATGACGGAGCCGCGCACGGATTGACCCTTACCGTTACGGATCCTGCAGATCAGACAGCATACACCGTAGAGTACAGTACAAATGAGGACGATACAAAACGCTGGACGGCTGAGGATACGACTATCACAAATGAGTCACCTGCCTATACGGATGCAGGCGATTATCCAGTCTACTATAAGATTGCTCCCGTAAATGCAGCTGATACTGCCTATGCGCAGGAGACCGGCTACGAGATCGTCAGCATTAAAAAGCGCCCTGTTACCATTACGGCGGATCCCGATCAGAAAAAGATTGTGGGAACAGCGGATCCGGAGTTTGCTTTTACCGCAGAGGTTTCAGGACAGGATGGCGTGGCAGAAGGAAGAGGTCTGATCGGTAATGATACTGTGACCGGAAAGCTCGCCAGAAAATCCGGAGAGACCATCGGGACCTATGCCTTCAACATCAATGCAATGAAGCGTAATGAGGCGAATAAGAATTATGACCTGGTACTGAGCGGAACGCCTTATTTTGAGATCGTTGAAATGAGCAATGAATACGGTGAGGCGGGAGATACGCTTCCCACTACCACCGGAAAGTACACCTTGGAGAAAGACTATGTTTCAAATGCCGATTGGGAGCTGACACAGGGACAGATCATTTACATCGATCTGAACGGCCATAGCATTGATCTGCGGGGCAAAACCATAAAGGTTTCCAACAAGAGTGCTCTTGTTTTCCTGGATGACAGTGAAAGCCAAAAGGGCAGCGTTTCGGCAAATGATATCTATGTGGAGGATCGCAGCAATCGGGAAGAGAATCTGTATGAACTGCAGATTTTCGGCGGCCGTTTCGATCTGTATGAAGGTATTGAAGTCGGAAGTCGTGCGGAAGCCTCTGTGGAAGGCGGCGTGATCACCTCCGGTGCATCGCTGTTCTATAACCTGGGCGGAAACATCTATTTAAACGGCGGAAGCTTTGAATGCGGTACCTATGTAACAGGAAATGTGGATATCTGCCGGGAAGAGGTTCCGACCCCCGGAACCACCACCATCCTGGGAGGCTTGTTCAACATTCAGGTTCAGGAAAAATGGCTGGCCACAGGCTGCAGATGCGTTTCCTACGAGGATGAGATATTCAAGTACAAGGTAAAGACTGCCATCAATGAGGACACCTGCAAGGTGGTCTTTAAAGAGGCCGGCAAGGACGGAACGCTGAAGGTGGATTATACCGGCAGCGCTATTGAGCCGGAATTTGATCTGATGCTGGGAAACCTTCTTTTGACCAAAGATGAGGATTATACCTTCGAATATGAAAATAATGTAAATGCAGGAGAGAATACAGCAGCTGTTGTGATCACTGCTAAAGAGGACAGTGATTATCTGGATGGAATGACAGTCTGCTTTACTATCAGTAAGATTGAATCCACAAAGGCTGTTGCTGCAAAACAGGACCTGGCCTATACCGGGGCTGCGCAGGAACTTGTTACCTTGACCGGCGACGGCGGCGTTGTGAAATACAGGATCGGAGAAAAGAAGGCAGAAGATGCCGCATCCGAGTTTTCCGTTGACCTTCCGAAGGCAGTTAATGTCGGTGAGTATAAGGTATATTGGTATGTGGAAGCTGATGAGAATTACAAGGAACAGATCAGAACCCTGGGGGATGGCTCCAAGCAGCTTGTTTCCGCAGCCAATCCCAATCTGGTAACAGTTCAGATCAGGGAAAATGCGGTAACAGTAAGTGCAAACAGCTTTGAAGGTATCTACGACGGAAAGGCACATGGTCCCGAGGTTACAGTTCTTTCCCCGAAGGATGCAGAAATCTACTACAGCCTGGAACAGGATCCCAAGGTGAGATTTACCCAAAAACCCGCCGGGGAAGCACAAAGTGGTGCGAAGTATGATGAAACACTGACCAAAGAGTGCCCCACCTTTACAGACGCCGGAGAATATACGGTTTACTACATGGCTATGGCAGGTGATAACTATGAGCCTGCAGAAGGAAGCGTGTCGGTAGTGATCGGGAAAAAGGATGTCTCCATTAAGCCTGACGCCGGGCAGAAAAAGACGGTGGGAGAAGCAGATCCCGCATTTACCTATCAGACAGAAGGACTTGCTGAGGGAGATACCCTTTCGGGTAGTCTTTCCAGAACGGAAGGAGAGAGCGCCGGCAGCTATGATTATCAACTGGGAACCCTTGGAGAGAAGGATGCAAACTACAATGTGATCCTTGCGGGAGAATTCAAATTCGAGATAGTCGAAAAGAAGGAGGATACAAAGCCTACCGGGGAAGAAGGCAAAGAGGAGCAAAAGCCCGAGGAGCAGAAGCCTGCGGAGCAAAAGCCGGAAGAGCAGAAACCCGAAGAGCAAAAGCCTGTAGAGGTTACAAAGCAGAAGGTGGACGAAGACAGTCTGAATGACGGATTTACCATCAAGCAGGTTGGCTCCAAGATCAAGGTATCCTGGGGCGAGGTACAGGATGCCGGCAGTTATGAGGTCTATGTGGCTTACGCCGGAAAGGCTTATCCGAAGAAGCCTGTCAAGACCGTGACCGGAACATCCGTAACGATCTCGAAGATCGGTAAGAAGAAACTGGATGCCACCAAGAGCTTTAAGGTATATGTAACGGCCAAGAAGGCAGACGGATCCGAAGTGCTTGCGACAAGTGCCCGCGGAAAGGTGTTCGGCAAGAAGAACGGCAAATACACCAATGTGAAAACTCTGAAGATCAAGAATCAGAACGTAGCCCTGAAGGCAGGCGAGAAGACGAAGATCAAGGTGAGCGTGGTGAAGGTTGACAAGAAGAAAAAACTGAAGGCGAAAAAGAGCGGAAAGCTTCTTCGCTACGTCAGCTCCAATCCGAGGATTGCCCGGGTTTCCGCTAAAGGAGAGATCACCGGAGTGAGCGCAGGCAGTTGCACGATCTACGTTTCTGCAACAAACGGCGTTTCCAAAAAGGTGAATGTGACGATTCAATAGAGAAAGATATCCTCGTCCCATAATGTAATGCGTCCCGCTTTTCCCCTACAAGGAAGATGCGGGGCGCATTTTTTCAACGATAAAGTCAATCGAAAACAATTGAAATCCCCTGCCCGGCTGTGTTATAATGTCCTTTGTATGTGGGCAAAGTATGCCCTTAGGACGAAACAGGCCGGCAATGCCGGATAGAAGGAGGATTTTTAAGTATGAGTTTAAAGGTAGAAAAGCTGGAGCATAACATGGCGAAGATCACCGTGACGGTTCCGGCATCGGAAGTTGCAAGTGCGGTAACCAAGGTGTACCAGAGACAGAAAAAGAGCATCGCGGTTCCCGGATTCAGAAAGGGCAAGGTGCCCCTTCAGATGGTTGAGAAGATGTACGGCAAGGGTGTATTCCTGGAGGATGCTGCCAACGAGCTGATCAACGATTCCTGGCCGAAGGCATATGATGAGTGTGGTGAGGAGATCGTTTCCGCTCCCAAGATCAATGTGATCCAGTTAGAGCGAGAGAGCGATTTCATCTATGAGGCAGAGGTTGCCTTAAAGCCCGGTGTAGAGCTTGGCAAATACAAGGGCGTAAAGATCGAGAAGATCGATCTGGACGTAACGGATGCAGAGATCGATGAAGTTATCGACAGAGAGCGCAGAAACAACGCAAGAGAGATCACCATCGAGGACAGAGCTGTACAGGATAAGGATAAAGTCACCATAGACTTCGAAGGCTTCACCGACGGTGTGGCATTTGAAGGCGGTAAGGGTGAGGATTACGAGCTGGTGATCGGATCCCACAGCTTCATCGATACCTTCGAGGAGCAGCTCATCGGTAAGAACATCGGTGAGGATGTAGAGGTGAATGTAACCTTCCCTGAGAACTATCAGGCAGAAGAGCTTGCTGGCAAGCCCGCTCTGTTCAAGGTTAAGATCAAAGGCATTAAGATGGATGAGCTTCCCGAGGCAGATGATGAGTTTGCTTCCGAGGTTTCCGAATATGATACCATGGCTGAGTATCGTGACAGCGTAAAGAAAGAGATCGCTGAGAGAAAGGAAAAACAGGCAGCTGACAAGAGAGAGCAGGCAGCCATCGAGGCTGTGATCGCTGACTCCCGCATGGATATTCCCGAGGCTATGATCGAGACCACCCAGAGACAGATGATGGATGAGTTTGCACAGAGAATTCAGAGCCAGGGTCTTACCATGGATCAGTACAAGCAGTTCACCGGAGCAGATGAGACCATGCTCATGGAGCAGATCCGTCCCCAGGCTGAGCTTCGCATCAAGTCCAGACTGATCCTGGAGGCTGTTGTAGAGGCTGAGAAGATCGAAGCTACCGATGAAGACTTCAATAAGGAAGTAGAGCGTATCGCCGAGATGTACAAGATGGAAGCTGACAAGGCAGCTGATATGATCGGCGAGGAAGGAAAGAAGGAGATCCTGAAGGATCTTGCAGTAACCAAGGCTGCAGAGTTTATCAGAGACAACGCTGTGGAGGGTTGAGAATGAGCTTAGTACCTTATGTAATAGAGCAGACATCCAGAGGGGAAAGATCCTATGACATCTATTCCCGCCTGTTAAAGGAGAGGATCGTCTTTTTGGGAGAAGAGGTAAATGATGTATCCGCCAGCGTGGTGGTTGCACAGCTTCTGTTTTTGGAGGCTGAGGATCCGGACAAGGATATCCAGCTTTACATCAATTCCCCTGGTGGTGCCATCACCGCGGGCATGGCAATCTATGATACCATGCAGTACATCAAGTGTGACGTTTCCACCATCTGTATCGGACTGGCAGCCAGCATGGGAGCTTTCCTTTTGGCCGGCGGTGCCAAGGGCAAGAGAATGGCCCTTCCCAATGCAGAGATCATGATCCATCAGCCCCTTGGCGGATCCCAGGGACAGGCTACCGAGATCGAGATCGCCGCAAAGCACATCATCCAGACCCGTGAGCGTATGAACAAGCTTCTGTCCGAGAATACCGGACAGCCGCTGGATATCATCGCAAGAGATACGGAGCGCGATAACTGGATGCTGGCATCCGAGGCAAAGGAATACGGCCTCATCGACCGCGTTATCGAGAACCGCAAGGATACGGAAGAAGCGGAAAAGAGCAAAAAGTCCAAATAAGCTGTGAGCAGCAAGAGAAAGTAAACGACTATGGCAAATAAGAACAATGAGAAAATCAGATGCTCCTTCTGCGGCAAGACTCAGTCCCAGGCCAGGAAGCTGATCTCAGGCCCTTCAGGGGTCTATATCTGCGATGAGTGCGTGGATCTTTGCGCAGATATCATCGAAGAGGAATTTGAAAGAGACCAGACGACCTATATGGAGCGTGAGGCGGAGATCAATCTCTTAAAGCCCGCAGAGATCAAGGAGTTCCTGGATGAATACGTCATCGGACAGGAGCAGGCGAAAAAGGTGCTTTCCGTAGCGGTATATAACCACTACAAGAGAGTGACGGCGCCCAAGAACCTGGATGATGTGGAGCTGCAAAAGAGTAACATCATCATGATCGGACCCACCGGCTGCGGTAAGACCTATATGGCCCAAACCCTGGCTAAGATCATCAATGTGCCCTTCGCCATTGCCGATGCCACCACACTGACGGAGGCAGGCTACGTAGGCGAGGATGTGGAGAACATCCTGCTGAAGCTGATCCAGGCAGCGGATTATGATGTGGCAAAAGCGGAATACGGAATTGTCTATATTGATGAGATCGATAAGATCACCAAAAAGAGCGAGAACGTATCCATTACCAGAGACGTATCCGGTGAGGGCGTACAGCAGGCACTTTTGAAGATCATTGAGGGAACCGTTGCATCCGTACCGCCCCAGGGTGGCAGGAAGCATCCTCATCAGGAGCTGATCCAGATCGACACCTCCAATATTCTCTTCATTTGCTCCGGCGCCTTTGACGGCCTGGAAAAGATCGTGGAGACCAGATTGGATCGCAAGTCCATCGGTTTTAATAATGAGATCGCCAGCAAGCAGGCAGCGGATATCGGAGAAGTGTTCAAAGAGGTTACGGCTCAGGATCTTGTGAAGTTCGGATTGATCCCGGAGTTTGTGGGACGTGTGCCCATTACGGTGACGCTGGACGGACTGGATGAGGAGGCCCTTGTCAGGATCTTAAAGGAGCCCAAGAGTGCCCTTGTAAAGCAGTATCAAAAGCTTTTTGAGATGGACGATGTGGAGCTTACCTTTGAGCCCGAAGCTATCAACCTCATCGCAAAGCAGGCCCTGGAGAGAAAAACAGGTGCCAGAGGACTTCGTTCCATTATGGAGGGCATCATGCTGGATGTCATGTATGAAATCCCCTCCGATTATACCATCGAGAAATGTGTGATCACGGAAAGCGTTGTGCGGGGTGAAGAAAAGCCCATTGTGATCCGCTCCGAAGGCAATGAAGTGGAAAGAAAGAAAAGAGCGTAAAAGAGAGCTTTCAGACGCCGCCTTCGGGCGGCGTTTGTGTTAGGAGATATGATACCCACGGCGGGTATAAAGGAGCAAACCTATGGCAAGAATCGAAAAAATGCCTATCATACCATTAAAAAACGCATGTATTTTACCGGATTCCATTGCGCATTTTGATATCAACAGACCCAAATCCATTATGTCAGTGGAGCGGGCTATGCAGATGGATCAGGAGCTGTTTCTGTGCGCCCAGAAATCCGCTGAGACTGCCAATCCTGCCTATTCGGATCTGTATGAGATCGGAACCTATGCCAGGATCAAGCAGCTTATTAAGATGCCTAACAAGGTGATCCGGGTCCTGGTGGAGGGAATCTGCAGGTGCAGGCTGTTGTCCTTTGAGAGTACGGACTGCTTTGCGGGAGAGGTAGAGATCTTAGAGGACGATCATCTGTCGGATCCCATAGAGGAGAATATGGCAGAGGCCATGAGAAGACAGTTGTTGGAGATCCACAGCCAGTATTCGACGCTTACCAGAAAGAACGACCAGGGATTGCAAAAGCATCTGTCAGAGGTGACGGATCTGTCAAAGCTCATGGATCAGATCACGACGAACCTGTCAGTTTCCTTTGAAAAGAAGCAGGGAGTCCTTGAACGGATCAATCTGCGACTTCGGTTCGACTTTCTCATGGAACTTTTCCAAAGAGAGATCGAGGTGGCATCCATCCGTAATGACTTGGCGAAGAAGGTCAAGGAGAAGGTGGAAAAGAACCAAAGAGAGTATGTGCTGCGGGAACAGCTTCACTATATCCGTGAGGAACTGGGAGAGGAAAGCCCTATCTCGGACGGGGATGCGTTTAAAGAAAAGCTTGGAAAATTAAAGGCTTCAAAAGAAATTAAATCTAAAATAAAGAAAGAGATAACCCGCTTTGAGCATTTAAACAGCTCCTCCTCCGAGGCGGCTGTGCAGCGAAGCTATGTGGAAACCTTGCTGGAGATGCCCTGGGATAAAAAGTCAAAAGATAACAACGATCTGAAGAAAGCGGAGAAGATCCTCAGACAGGATCACTACGGACTGGAGAAGGTGAAGGAGCGGATCGTAGAATACCTGGCTGTCAGACAGCTGAAGGAAAAAGGCGGCAGTCCCACCATCCTGTGTCTTGCAGGCCCTCCCGGAACCGGAAAGACCTCCATTGCCAAATCCATGGCAAGAGCCATGTCGAAAAAGTATGTTCGCATCAGCCTGGGAGGTGTTCGGGATGAAGCAGAGATCCGAGGACACAGACGGACCTATGTGGGAGCCATGCCGGGAAGACTGGTGGCTGCCATCAAGCAGGCCGGAGTGAAGAATCCCCTGATCCTCCTTGATGAGATCGACAAGATGGGCAGTGATTATCACGGGGATATTTCCTCGGCCATGCTGGAGGTTTTGGATGCGGAGCAAAACGTGCATTTCCGGGACCATTACTTAGAGCTTCCGCTGGATCTGTCGGAGGTGACATTTGTGGCAACCGCCAACGATCTGTCCCTCATCGATCAGCCCCTGTTGGATCGTATGGAGATTATCGAGATCTCCGGCTATACCACCAATGAAAAAATGCACATTGCCAAGGATCATCTCATTGCCAAGCAGCTGAAGCAGAACGGGATCCCCAAAAAGATGCTTTCCTTTACGGATAAGGGACTGGAAAAGCTGATCCTGTCCTATACCAGAGAGGCAGGGGTCAGGGAGCTGGAGCGTAAGATCGGAAAGATCTGCCGCAAGACTGCCCGCATGATCCTGTCGGAAAAAGGCGTGCCTGTGCGTATCAGCGGCAGGAATCTCCAGGAGTTTCTGGGGAAGGAGCGCTATAAAAAGGATACCGCCAACAAGCATGCAGAGGTGGGCATCGTCCGGGGCCTGGCATGGACCAGTGTGGGTGGCGTTACCTTGGAGATCGAAGTCATCGATATGCCCGGAAAGGGTGAACTGAAGCTGACGGGTCAGATGGGAGATGTGATGAAGGAATCGGCCCAGGCAGCCCTGTCCTATGTGAGAAGCATCAGCGAAAGCTATGGTGTAGATCCGGAGTACTTCTCCAAACATGATCTGCACATTCACATCCCCGAAGGGGCGGTACCCAAGGATGGACCCAGTGCGGGCGTGACCATGGCAACGGCGCTCTTATCCTGTGTCAGCAAGATTCCGGTACGGTCCGATGTGGCCATGACGGGAGAGGTGACCCTGCGGGGGAGAGTGCTTGCCATAGGCGGATTGAAGGAGAAAATGATCGCTGCAAAGCAGGCGGGGATAACGACCGTTCTGATTCCGGAGGAGAATAAAGCGGATCAGGCAGAGATAGAAGATGAAATTAAAGAAGGATTAAATATTGTTCGTGTTAAAGATGTAAAGGGCGTTCTGAGCAATGCTCTCGACAGACAAAACACGGATTGACACAAGGAGAATGAAATGGTAATCAAGAACGTAGCGCTGGAAACCGTATGCGGGATCACCAGCAAGCTTCCCGAAAATCAGTTGCCGGAGATCGCCTTTGCAGGAAAGAGTAATGTGGGAAAATCCTCTCTGATCAACGGACTGATGAATCGAAAGTCTCTGGCACGGACCTCCTCCTCGCCGGGAAAAACCCAGACCATTAACTTTTATCGGATCAATGACGACTGCTATTTTGTGGATCTTCCGGGTTATGGCTATGCAACGGCCTCCCAGGAAGTGAAAGCAAAATGGGGAAAGATGATCGAACGGTATCTGAAGCGCTCCACGCAGCTTAAGGCGGTATTTTTGCTTGTGGATATCCGCCATAAGCCGGGAGAGAATGACCGGATGATGTATGATTGGGTGAAAGAGAGCGGATATGAACCGGTGATCATTGCCACCAAGGCGGATAAGCTTAAACGCAGCCAGCTTGCCGGACAATTAAAGATGCTGCGAGAGGAGCTTTCGCTTCCTGCAGGCAGCATCATTTTTCCTTACAGTGCCATGACAAAGCAGGGACGGGAAGAGATTTACGAGTATCTCGACACGCTGCTTGGAATTTCTCCTTTACCCTAAAGCTTTTGTCTGTTTTGCATTTTTCTGCGTGGTCTTTTCTGCGGTTTTGCTTGGTTCCTTCGGAGCTTCTTTTCTGGCCCGCTCCGAACCGAAGCGGGAAATGTCCACAAAGTCCTTATTTTTCACGGATTTGGCCTCTCGAGCCGTGTTGATCTTCTTCACGGTATCCGATACCCTGGATTCTAAGCCCGGGGCATGCAAACCGAGAACGGACAGGGCATCCAATGCGTTGGCAAAGCGCTTTTGTCCATCGGTATGGAAGCGCACCTTTTCCTTACCTGAGATATAGGTATCCAGCTTATCCATCAGCTTGATATTTGCCTGCTTGACGGCTTCGGAATCCACGAGGCCGTTTTCGTTTGGTGTACCGGCCTTTACTACGTTCTGCACGGCGTCATAAAAGTCTATGTATTTCTGGGTACGGCCCTCCTTGGGCATCATACTCCTGGCAACTTCCTTCATTTGGTTTACATAACTCGACATTCTTTCATCGGGAACACGGTAAGTGTCTCCGATCAGAATGTTTCCGGCAGCCTTGAGGGTTTGTCTGTCCGAAAGGAAAGACTGAAGGGTGCTGTCGGGATACTCATCAAGGCTCAGTTTGTTTCGAAGATCCGCCGCTTCGGCGTTCAGCGCAGCCGGGCTTGCGGGCAGCTTGTTTTGCTTGGCGTAGTTATCGATCAAAAGAGCCTTGGCAAACAGGATCTGCATATTCCGCGTGCTTTGGGTCGGATTTTTGATTTCCGTGGTCAGGGCGGTGGTCATAAGGCTTTGCAGGGAGGCCTCCGCTTTTTTCTGCTTGGAGGAGGGATTGGCGATCACATCCTGCTTTCCGTTTTTGACCATATCTTCGATCCGGCTGATCTTGTCCTCCCGGTCAAGCTTTTGTTTTTCCCGATTCAGGCTATCCAGATCCCGGGAATACTTTTCGGTGTCTGTCTGCATCCCGGGATGGACGTTGAACATCTCCTGAGACTGCCTGATCAGTTTTTCATGCTCTGCATCGGAAAGGTTAGCGGATTCCTGCTTCAACAGCTCTGCATCCACCTGCTTGGGGAAATAGACTTTTTCGTTTTTGATGATCCCTCCATCGGTGAAGAGCTCAGGCGCTCCAAAGGGCTCGTTCCAGCCGTTGTTTCTCTGGATCATACGTCCGTTAACACTGGTGCCCGGCTGCATCATATGAGAGTAATTCCGGGTGCTCTCTCCGGTGACGATCATTCGTCCGTCGGTATCCATTTTCAGATCCTCTGTGGGAATGCCGTAAATGGAAGTCTTATCCTTGCAAAGCTGGATCTTGGACATCCAGAACATTTTTACGGAGGTGGCCCCGTTAATTCTGGGATTGATCAGAGAGGATAAAGACATTTCATAGGTTTTGTTCTGGTCCTTTTGGGAATCCTTGTACAGAATATGGTTGTTCTCGTCGATCCCCACAACGGTGATATAGTGTCCTCCTCTCAACATGGAGACGGGAGAGTGGTCGTTTCGAAGGGCATGCAGGATCTGCTTTCTGCAGAATGCCTCCGCATGCTTCAGATAGTCTTCACGGGTGATCCCCTGCTTTCTTGCCACTTCGGGCTCATACTTCATAATCTCGGTTTCGTGAAGCAGACTGTTCTTTGCCATGCCGGAGATGGCCTCCGCATGGGCCATCATCTCCTGGCCGGTATTGGAGTCGTAGGCGAATTTGGACTGTTCGAATTCCGTGGAAGGAGTGTTCACCGTTGTCTTTGTTGCCTTATCAACGCGCTGCTCCATCTTCATAAGCTGCTTTCTGCTTCGATTATCGTGGGTAGGGCGGTGAGAACGGATCTCTTCCTGGGAAAAGTTGTATCCCTGGGATTGCAGAAGCATCTGCATGGAACAGGACCAGCAGCCGTTTGCGCTGGTCTGATAGGGAGGAGGATTGAAACCGGTCAGCTCCACCTTGCCGTTTTCCTCTTTCAGGGTAACGGAAGGCTCGGGCTCTGCCTGCTTTTCGGCCTTGAGCGAAGTGGCACGTGTGGTGAGAAGGCGCGCCTTATCGTAGGTGGTAAAATTCTCCCCGTAAGTGCGAAAAGCCTGGTCGATGATGATTGGATTTCCGTCATAAAGAGCCCAGTTGGGAATGCGGCCGGAACTTCTGAATTCCCAGTTTTGGGGGTGGGCAAGAGCGATATTAGCAAACAGCTCAGCCTTCTCGTTCTCATTCTTAAGAGTTTTAAACTGCTCGATCTCCTCTTTGGAGGCTCCGATCCGTGAAAAATCAGATTCCGTCAGGAAATAGGAGGTCGCACTTTGACGAGCATGATTATAAGAGGCGGTATTGGGGTTTGCGATGGGAGCCCGGGAAGGATCATCGGGCATATTTTTACTGGCCGCATCCATATCGTCATAGTCAAATATGGTCAGATCCTCCGTTAGCGCGTCCGGTGAAGGGAGCGGGCGCTTTTCGGCGACATATGGCTGTCTGTATTCTTCCAGTTCGTGCATATCTAGAGTCCCTTTCATGATCAATATGTACAAGTAGTCGTTGCAAGAGTATGGATACTCTGTCACTTGTAATAGACAAAATCATGCAAGATGGTTGCATAATAATTATATACGGATTTAGCAGGGCTGTATAGAGAAAAAAATCCCCTAAGTGAGACGGCTTTGTGGTATGATGATCATGTATGATCGTGCATTATTGAACGTGATCAGGCACGTTCCTTCGGAGGAGTCCATGAGCAACCAAAAAATGTCGGGATTTTTTGAGAAAAATAAAAATCTGACAGCCTTTATTCTGAGCGCTGCCGGAGTGGGGCTCAATATGCTTCTGAGCTTTCTGGTGGGGTTTTTGGGACTGCCGCTGTATCTGGATACGGTAGGTACGGTGGTGGTTGCCGCAGCAGGCGGATATTTCCCGGGTGTTTTGGTGGGCTTTGTCACCAACATCATCAAGAGTATCCAGGATCCTGCCGCTCTGTACTACGGTGTTTTAAATGTACTGATCGCTGTTGTTGCCACCTTTTTTGTCAGAAAGGGGTGGCATAAAAAGCTGCGCGGATTGATCGGCATGGTGCTTGTCTTTACCCTGATCGGCGGCGGGATAGGGGCGCTGATCCCCTGGTTCATGGAAGGCCTTACCTTTGACAGTGAGTCTCTGAGCGGAGTACTGTATGAAGCCTGGCACCTGACTCCCGGCATGGCGCATTTTTTTTCCGCCCTGATCACGGATCTGCCGGACAAGGTGATCACAGTGCTTCTGGCCGTTTTGATCCTGCACCTGATCCCTGCCGGTGCCTATGATATGTTCGGCTTTTCCATGTGGATGCAAAAGGCCCTCGATACGGAGGAGTCGAAAAAGCGGGGAAAAACCAATGTGCGGCGGGTATCCCTTCGGATCAAAACACTGGTGGTGCTTATTTTTTCCATGACCACAGTGGCTGTCGTCTGTGCACTTTTGAGCGCACGGGTCTTTCGGAAGATGACCCTTAACGAGAGAAAGCAGATCGCCATCGGAACGGTGAATCTGGCGGCAAGTGAGATCAATCCCGGTCATATCCGGGCCTATCTGATGAACAGAGGAAGATCGGCGGCTTACCGGCTGACGAAGGAGCGACTTGAGCGGATTTTGGCAGCCTCTCCGGATGTTGCGTATATATGCGTGTATAAGCCGCTCAGGGATGGCCTCCAGGTGGTGTTTGATATTGATAAAAACGAGGGCGAGGGAATCGAGGCGGCGAGCGTGATCCCGTATGATAAGGGATTTGCGCCGCAAAAGCAAAGATTTTTGAAGGGAGAAGAGATCGATCCCGTTGTGACCGATGATGAAAACGGCTATCTTCTGACAGTGGCGGTACCGGTGTATGACGAATTCGGCGGCTGTGTATGCTATGCCATCGCGGATGTGGATATGCAGAAGCTGAACGCGGACGGTCTGAGCTTTCTGACGGAGATGGTATCCGTCTTTCTGGGCTTTTTCATCCTGCTTTGCACATTTACCATCTGGCTGACGGATTATCAGATCATCCTGCCGCTGAATGTCATCGCCAAGGGGATGGATAAGCTGTCCAAAACATCCGATGACCAGGAGAGCATGGATGCGGATGTCAGGGCATTTCGCAGCCTGGGGATTCATACCGGGGATGAGCTGGAAAACCTGTACCTCTCTGCCAGCAGCATGACCAGAAACCAGGCGGAGCAGATGCGCAGCATCAGGAAATTGTCTGATTCCACGGAAAAGCTCCAGGATGGTCTGATCATCACCATGGCGGATCTGGTGGAGAGCAGGGATTCCGATACCGGGGCCCATGTACAAAAGACCTCTGCCTATGTGAAGATCATTGTCAAGGGACTGAAGGAAAAGGGTTATTATGCCCAGAAGATC
>JAEEGL015869174.1_pt1 | contig 32503 bp, 31 predicted proteins | sample 9134231 | NCBI WGS metagenome assembly JAEEGL01 (sample SAMN16246548, study PRJNA631951) | gut metagenome | biome: gut microbiome; feature: rumen; material: fiber-attached | host: Bos | place: Iran: Karaj | collected 2018-10
GTCAGAGGGTGGAATTTATATAGATGCTACTGTAGGATATGCAGGGCATAGTGGCGAAGTATTAAGGAAATTAAATAAAAAGGGGTTTCTTTTCGCCTTTGATCAAGATGATGATGCTATTAAATATTCAAATGAAGCATTATCTAAAATAGGGTCAAATTTTAAAATTATTAAAAGTAATTTTAAAGATATGAAAAACTATATTAATGAAAAAGTTGATGGAATTATGTTTGACTTAGGAGTATCCAGTCCACAATTAGATGAAGCAGAAAGAGGATTTAGTTTTCATAAAGATGCTTTACTTGATATGAGAATGGATAAATCAAACCCATTAACTGCAAAAAAAGTTGTAAATGAATATAGTTATGATAAACTAGTTGATATTTTTTATAGATATGGAGAGGAAAAATATTCAAAAAGTATTGCTAAAGCAATAATTCAAAATAGACCAATAAATACAACAATTGAACTAGCAGAAATTATTAAAAATAATGTGCCAATAAGTTATAGAAATAAATCTCATCCAGCTAGAAAAGTATTTCAAGCAATAAGAATAGAAGTAAATCATGAATTAGATATCTTAGAAGATTCAATTAGAGATGCATTTGATTTACTTAAAATAGGTGGTAGGTTATCAGTAATAACTTTCCATTCATTAGAAGATAAAATAGTTGCTAAAGTATTTAAAGAATTATGTAGTGATGATGAGAATGCAAGAAAAATGCCTATAGTTCCTGATGAACTAAAAGCAAGAGCAAAAAAAATAATTAAAATAACACCAAGTGATAGCGAACTTGATGATAATAATAGAAGTAGAAGTTCTAAATTAAGAGTTATAGAAAGGATAAGATAACATGAAAAAGAGATACGTTGAATTTAAAGGTGAAGGTATATTAAAATATGGTACTTTAGTATTTATTAGTGCATTTGTTGTATGCAGTTTCATTTTTAATGCAAAAATTCAATCTAGTAACTCTGAACTTCAAAGATTAAAAAGTAAAATTGATACTCAAGAAAAAATGAACTTAAGTATGCAAATGAAAATTAATGAATTAGCATCTTTAGATAATGCTCTAGAGGTTGCAGACACATTTGGTTTGGAGTATAATAATAGTAATATTAGAATAATTTCCAAATAAGATAGGTGTGATTCAAAAATGAAAAAAACAAGAGTAATTAAGATAAATCCAATATTCATAATTATTGTTGTTTTTATTTTTGTTTGCATTATTATTAAATTAACGTGGGTAGGGTTAGGAAATGTAAAAGTTAATGGAGAAACATTAACTGCTTTTGCAAAGTCTAGAGATACTAGGAAAAAAACTTTAACTGCTAAAAGAGGAACAATATATTCTAAAAGTGGGGACGTTTTAGCAAAAGATGTAAATAGCTATACTGTTATAGCTTATTTAGAACCTAGCAGAACAAAAGATATGTCTAATCCTTACCATGTTATTGATAAAGAAGCTACTGCTGAAGCATTAAGTCCGATTATTAATATGAAAAAAGAAAGAATATTAGATATTTTAAACACAATGATTGAGACATGTAATGAAGATAAAACCAAATGTGTAAAAACCATTCCTTATCAAGTTGAATTAGGACCTGGAGGAAGAGGAATTACAGAACTTGTAAAAGATCAAATAGAAGCATTAGATTTACCAGGAATAGATTTTATTGCTAGCACAAAGAGATATTATCCAAATGGAGACTTTTTATCATATATAATTGGATATGCAAAAAAAACAAATGATGAATTTATAGGAGAAATGGGTGTTGAACTATATTATAACGATGAGTTAACAGGTGAAAATGGATATATTGAATATCAGTCTGATCCATATGGATATCAAATAACCAGTACGCCAAGTGCTGAAAAGAAAAGTGTACCAGGAAATGATATATATTTAACTATTGATAATAATATTCAGATGTTTACTGAGCAAGCAATGAATATAATAGATGAAGGAAATCCAGAGTGGGCAATATTAGTTGCTGTAAATGCTAAAACTGGTGAAATCTTAGGTGTTACAGCTAGTCCAAGTTTTAATAATAATGAATTGAATATTAAATCATATTATGATCCATTTGTATCTTATGCTTATGAACCTGGTTCAACATTAAAAATATTTAGTTTCATGGCATCTATGGATAATGGAATATATGATGGTAATGCAACTTATAAAAGTGGTTATATTCAAGTGGATGATGCAAAAATAAGGGATTGGAATAATTCTGGATGGGGGACTATAACATTTGACGAAGGATTTATGGGTTCTTCTAATGTAGCAGCTTCAACACTTGCCTTAAAACTTGGAAGGGCTAAATTAATGGATTACTATAATTCATTAGGCTTTGGAACTAAAACAGGTATATCACTTCCAAATGAGACTGCTGGTGTAGTAAATTTTAAATATAATACTGAAATTGCTAGTGCATCTTTTGGACAAGGTGTAACAATAAGTGGTATTCAAATGGTACAAGCTTTAACTACACTTGCTAATAAAGGGGTAATGCTAAAACCTTACATTGTATCTAAAGTCGTTAATAGTGAAACTGGTGAAGTAATTATTGAAAACAAGAGAACTGAAGTGAGAAAAGTTAGTAGTGAAGAAACAGTTAATAAAATGCTAGAATTAATGAGAGGTGTAGTTGAAGGTGGAGCTAGAATGGCTACAGGTACTGGATACTATGTGGAAGGATTAGATTTGGTTGGTAAAACTGGTACAGCTGAAATAGCATCTTCAAGTGGTGGTTATTTAACAGGCTCATATAATCGTGTTAGAAGTTTTGCAGGTGTATTTCCTGGCAATGATCCACAAGTAATTGTATATGTTGCTGCTTCTAAAATATCAAATTCAAGTCTAATTAAAGATGCGGTTAAATCTTTAGTAAAAGATATAGGGACGTATTTAAATATTAATCAAAAAACAATCGAAAATGAACAAGATACATATATTACTAAAAGTTATATAAATAAAGATGTTAAAATAACTGTTGAAGCATTAAATAATTCGGGTATGAAACCTATTGTTATTGGTGATGGATCAAAAATAGTTAAACAATATCCAAATTCTAATGTTGAAATGAATTTAAATAATAAAATATTCTTAATTACAAATGCTGATAAATATAAAATGTTAGATATTATTGGATGGTCTAGAAGCGATGTTCAAACATATGCTAATCTATTATCAATTGATGTTAATTTTACTGGTTATGGCTATGTAAAAACTTATACAATTAAAAAAGATACTGAAATAGAAAAAGGTATGTCATTAGAAGTAGAATTACAACCAAAATATAACTAGTTCGACAAATATTTTAATAAAATGATTATAAAATGTTCTTGAGGTGAATCTATGAGAACATTTTATTTATTTGAGATAAAAGATGATATATTAAAAAGGTTTAAACATAGTTATGAAGAATTATACTCGATTTTAGAAAGCATTTATCTTGGGAGAAATGATGATGTAGATATATGTTATGATATATTTAAATGTATAGTAAATCCAATTAATAAAAATGAAATAAGTAATTATATTAAAAAAAGAAATATAGGCCATGAAAATTATATTTGTTATAATTACATGCATTCAATAAATGATTATTATTTAGATGAAAGTACAAAATTAAATATATATAACTCTCATATAAAAATTGATACTAATAAAAATAATCCATCATTTTTTAAAGATATTAAAAACATTAAAAATATATTTGTATGTGATTTTGATAATCAAGATTATTTCCTTTTAAAAAAAGCAATACTTAGTTCTTGCATTGAAGTTTAATTATATGCTAAAATTACTTTAGGAGATGAGAATATGTTTATTTTAGAAGTCGCTATAGAATGTACAAAAAGTAGCATTTGGATTGATATTTTATATTTAGTAATTGGTTTAATTGTTGGTGCAGTAGCAGGATTACTTATATCAAGAAAATTAGTAAAAAAGCAATTGAAAGAAAATCCACCTATTAATGAAGAAATGATTAAAACATTAATGAGAGGAATGGGTAGAAATCCTAGCCAGAAGCAAGTTAATCAAATGATGAAACAAATGCAAAGATTTCAATAAAACTTGAGTAATCAAGTTTTTATTTGTTTTTATATATGCTTTATATTATAATTAGTATTATGAAGAATAAGGGATTTACATTAGTAGAACTTTTAGCAGTAATAGCAATATTAGCAATATTAGTAATAATGGCACTACCTGCAGTATTTAGAATGTATAATAAAGCAAGAATAGATTCATTTAGTAATGAAGTGAATACTATAATATGTTAGGATTAAGTAATGTTGAAATTATTATGAATCCATTTACCTCTTCATATTGGTTAGGAAGTGCTATAGCATATGATGATGTTTTATATATTATAGAAGCAAGGATAATAGTAACAGATGATTTTAGGTATGTCAAAGATTCTGGTGTACGTCCTGTTATAACAATACCAACAAGCGAATTATCTAACTAATTATTAAAATAATAATCACTGAATTTAGTGATTATTTTTAATTTAATTTAGTCTTTCAAAATATTAAAATTTAATATATAATTATTTATAGGAAGTGTTCAAATGGCAAAGAAAATACAAGAGTATATTACTTATTTATCTCCAAATTTTATATATGTTCCATTTGATAGAATGGATTTACTTAGAATTAAAAAAAGTAAAACAGTTTATCATAATATGTCTTTGGGTACAAATGGTAATGGTGTTCCAATATTTAGCCCAGTAAGTGGAAGAATAGTTGGGGTAAAGGAAATGGAATATAATGGTGGTAAATATAATTCTTTAGTTATTGAAAATGATTTTATAGATAAAAAAGAAAAACTAAATCCTCTTAAAAATGTTAGTAAATTAAAAAAGAGTGAAATTATTGAATCATTAACTAAATATGGTTTAAATCACAATATTAATAGTAAAACAACATTAGTTGTTAATTGTTTATATGATAAAAAATATGATTTGAAAGATATGGTTATTAATCATGAATCTTATGAGGAAATATTAGAAGCAATTGATGAATTTATGAGTGTCTTCGGTATGAAGAATTGTTATATTTGTATTGATAAAAATGATTTATATTCTATAAATGCATATGAAAAATATATAAATGCATTTTTAAATATTTGTATGGTTCATTCAAATAAAAAATTTAAAAATAATAAGTGTGTTTTTTATGGAGTAGAAGAGATACTTGCAATACATAAAGCTATTTGTTTAGATTATATGTATGACAATACTATAATAACTATTAATAGTAATAATGAACCAACTATTGTAAAAGTAAAATTATATACATCATTATATGAATTATTAAAAGCATTAAAAATATCATATTCTAATAAAATAATATATGTAAATAATAAAGTAATAAATAATGTTTTAGATTTTGTATTAGATTCTAGTTGTAGAAGTGTTGTTATAAAGGATAGAAAATAATGATATATGTTTTTACAGGTAATGAAATAAATATTTTGAAGGATAAAATCAACAATTTAATAAAGAAGTTAGGTATTAAAAATGTTATTAAATATGATTATGAAGATGTAAGCGTAACTGATATTTTAAATGAAATAAATTATATAGATTTATTTAATGAAAAAAAATTAATTATTGTTAATAATTGGTCATTTAAAAATTTAAAGGATAATGATGAGGCATTGCTATTAAAATATATTGATAATATGAATGAAAATGCTTTAATTTTAAAGTGCAAAGATGACATTTTAGACAATAGAAAGCATATAATTAAAGTGTTAAAGGAAAAATGTGTTGTTGAAGAAATACAAGCAATGGATTATAAATGTCTACATGAATATGTTACAAAAATATTTAAAGATAATAAAATTAATATAACTTATAAACAAGTTCAAAAAATATTAAGTTTAACAGAAAACAATGTTGATATTACATTAAATGAAGTAAATAAAATATTATTGTATTTAGGCAATGACAAAAACATAACAGATGAAATTATTGACGATGTAGTAAGTATTAATAATGAAAAAGAGATGTTTAAATTATCAAATGCGGTAATGGAAAGAAATACTGGTAAAATGTTTGATAGTTATAAGATTATATTATCAAGTGGTGTTGATCCAATTGTAATTATGGATTTTTTATCTAAACAATTTAGAACACTATACCAAGTTAAAAATATGATTAATAATAATAGTGATACTGAAATATCTAGGATTTTAGGAGTAAATCCATATATAGTTAAAAAGATGATAGATTATTCTAACGATTTTAAAAATGAAGAAATAATTAAAATAATAAGTAATTTAGGTGATATAGATGTTGATGTTAAAGTAAATGGTTTAGATAAAAATAAATTAATAGAGATGTTTTTTATAAATATATAACTTTACATTATGTTATCAAAATATTTATACATAATTATGTAAATAAAGTATAATTGAAATAGAGGAAGTGATATTAGATGCTAATTCTTGCTAAAAGTATATTAGGATTAATGTTAGGATTTTTTGTAGCAGTGGTTACTGGATATTTTTTAATACCTTTGTTAAAAAAATTAAAATGTGGACAAACAATAAGTGTATTTACTGCATTTAGACATTCTGCTAAACAAGGAACTCCTACTATAGGTGGATTAATATTTATTCTACCCACACTGCTTACTATGTTATTTTTATATTTAAGAGGCAGTTTAGAAATAACTCATAGTTTACTTATTATATTATTTGTTTTTATTTCATATGCTGCTTTAGGATTTGTTGATGATTATTTAAAAATTAAAGCTAAAAATAATGAAGGGTTATCTATATCTCAAAAATTAATAATACAAGTTTTAATAGCACTTATATTTTTCTATATATATATGCAAGGTGGGGGAGATACTTATTTAAGAATTACATCATTAGGTATCAATGTTGACTTAAAATGGTTCTATGGTATATTTATACTTTTCTTATTAGTTGGAACTTCAAATGCAGTAAATTTAACTGATGGATTAGATGGACTTGCTGGTGGACTTTCAATGATTGCTTTTTTAAGTTTTGGAATAATTTGTTGGGGAACAACATGGGTGTCTGGTAACCAAGAAATGGCAATATTTTGCTTTATATTAGTTGGTTCATTATTAGGCTTTTTAGTTTATAATACTCATCCCGCTAAAGTATTTATGGGTGATACTGGATCTCTTGCTTTAGGGTCAGCTTTGGCAGCTATAGCAATACTTTCTAAGCATGAACTTTCATTAGCTGTAATTGGTGGTGTATTTGTTATAGAAGCATTATCATCTATTATTCAACTAACAGCAATTAAAAAGTTTGGTAAAAAGGTTTTTCTTATGGCACCTATACATCATCATTTTGAAAAACTCGGATGGGAAGAAACTGACATAGTTAAATTATTTTTAATAGTTGGTTTTATGTTAGGAATGATAGCAATTTATTATGGAGTTTGGATGTAGTTCTTTAATTAGGGGGGGTAATGAAGAATATAAATAACAAAAATATTTACATAACTACAATATTATTATCTTTAATAGGTACGATAATGATATATTCTAGTAGTTCAATATGGTCAAACTTTAAATATGGTACACCATATAAATATGTTATATCACAAGGAATATTTGTAATAATAGGAATAATTATTATGAAAATATTTTCTAAAATTGATTATCAAATTTACAAAAAATATGCAAATACTTTTTTAGGTATTTGCTTTTTATTACTTGTTATCGTATTAATACCAGGAATAGGTAGTGTTAGAAATGGAAGTAGAAGTTGGTTTGGACTATTCGGCTTCGGTTTTCAGCCAAGTGAATTATCTAAAATAGCATTAATAATATTTACGTCTAAATATTTATCAAACAATGATAAGTATAAAAGAAATACATTTAAATTTATTTTTCCAATATTATTAATTATAATTATATTTTTTGGATTAATAATGTTAGAACCTGATTTTGGATCTGGCATGGTAATTGTATGCTCATTAATTGGAATAATATTTATATCTGGTACAGATTTGTCTATTTTTATTAAACTAGGAATAGTTGGTTTAATTGGAATAGTAATTCTTATTTTAATAGCACCATATAGATTGGATAGAATAACATCATTTTTAAATCCTTGGTCTGATCCTTTAGGAAGTGGATTTCAAATGATACAAAGTTTATATGCAATAGGACCAGGAGGATTACTCGGTTTTGGATTTCTAAACTCAAGACAAAAACATTTTTATTTACCAGAACCACAGACTGATTTTATATTTTCAATAATTACTGAAGAGTTTGGTTTTATAGGTGCATTAATAATAATTGGTTTATTCATATTTTTATTTTATAATTTGATTAATAAGGCCATTAAAACTAATGATTTATTTGGTAAATATTTAATATTTGGATTTACTTTTTTATTAATATTTCAAACATTATTAAATTTATGCGTTGTTGTAGGATTAGTCCCAATTACTGGGGTAACATTACCATTTATTTCTTATGGAGGGTCATCATTACTAGTTAGTTTGTCTTCAATTGGAATTATTCTAAATGTATCGAATGCTAATTGATAAAGTGAATTGACAATAAATTATTATTAATGTAATATTATATTAAATAGTATAGAGGTAAATATGGAAGAAGAAAAAAATAATGAAATAAAAGAATCAAATCCATTAAAAAATATTAAAAATTCAAATAAAATATTTAAATATATAATGTTTGTGTTTCTAGCTATATATCTTATAGCAGGCACTTTATTTATTATGTTCATTAATAATTCTTTATATAGAACAATATTTTCAACAATTGTTACGTATTGTAGATATTTACTTGTAATATTTATTGCGGCTTTTTTTGTTACTAAATCAATAATCAACAAGCGTGAAAAGAAAAATGATAATGAAGCATATTCTGCTATTGATGAACCTAAAGTATTTAAATTTTCTAAAATATCAAAGAAAGTTTTAAAAATAATACTTATATTTTTTGCAATAATGTCTGTTTTCAATTATTTAATATCTCAAATACCTTCAAATGATGATGGTTGGGGTAATCTTGGGTACATTATACTTGCTTTGTTAGGTCTATATTGCTTTATAGTAACTCTTATTTCATATGGGGCCGCTACGTTGGTAACAGAGCATTATGCAAATCCTAAAAAGGTAAAATCAATTCCTGGTATATTAGTATCTTTATTAGCATTTGCCGGATCAATAATGTTAGTGGTTTGGTTTTTGAATGTGTTTAGTGCTTCTTTTGAAACACAAACATTAGAGGGACTTTATGATACTTGGTATTATATTCTGATAGCCGTTTTAGTTATTATTTTTTGTGTGCCATCTTTTATATTTCTATATTTATCTCTTCGAAAAATAACTCATTTTAACAAAATAGAGAATTATGTTAAAGAAAATAAATCCACTATAGGATATATTAGTTTAATATTAGTATCTTTAATTGTATTTATTATTATACTAATAAATACGTTAACTCATAATGCAATTATTATTGAAGTGGATTATAATACATTACCCACATTAAGTCAAATTGAAGCAGAATTTAAAAATCGTAATTTAAAAAGCAAAGATTCATATTCTCAATATACTGCTTATGATAGCAATTATGAATATGAATATATACCTAATGTCTATCAAGATGCAAATACTAAGTATCCAATAGTTATATATAGTAGTTATATTTCATATGTAGATGATAACAAGACTATATCATGGGATATATACTGTGTAAATGGATTCTTTTATGCTGTTATTGACGAAATATCTGAATATAAAGGGATCAAATACCATGAATTATTCTTTACTGAATATGCAAGAATAGTGTCTGAAGATGAAAAGTTAATGACATACAATTGGAAAAAGAATCATTTCGCTTATGGTGGCGGCATCCTTAATTATAAGCCATATTCATATTCTTTTGTTAGACACATGCCTACAAGAATGGTAGATAATAGTAATTATAGATGTGCTAAAGTTATAAAAGTAGATAGAGTAGATTCAGAAACTTTAGATAGAATTTCTATTGAATTATATAATGTAATTAAAAATGAGAATTAGTTTTAATTCTCATTTTTATTTAATATAGAATTTTATACTAATTATGTGGTTATCAATTATAGTTTAAAAATAATTTTGGTGGTTCTTCATTATTAGTGGGTATATTATGTATTGGAATAATATTAATTAATAATCTATATAAAAATTTATCTAATAAAGTCAATTTGCATATTTTTTAAAATGATGTATAATATATAATTACCTTGAAAAGTTATATAAATAATTATTTATAGGAGGGTATATGAGTGAGTTTGAAATTAACAATTTGTGTTATGAAATAGTTAATTATTATAATAAAGGTTTATATAATAAAAGTAATCCAAATGAAAAAAGAAGAATTGAAGAAACATTTAGAAAATTATCTATGATTATTAATTCTAAATTTATAAAATCTTTAAATAAAAATTATAATGCATTTTATTATATATATTTATTTTGTATTATGTTTAAAGAACATTTATTAAGTAAAGAAGATATATATGGAATAATTATTAATGTGGAAAATTATGATACATTAAGTATACTACAAATGAATATGAAATTAGATGATGACATAGTTTTGAGGATATTAAAAGCAATAGATGAAGATAAAGCAAAATTATATACTGGAAATATTCCATATGATTATAGATATCATATCTTAAGAAGAAAAGAAATTAGTCAATATATTAAAAATAGAGTATTAAGAAAATATAGTAAAGAAGAATTAAAAGTAGTAATTGATCAGATAAATGCTGATTTTGAAGAAGGATTATATTTTCTTGAAACTCGTGATCTTCAAGAAGCACAAGGTCATCAACATTTAAGTGATGAATATCATGTAAGTAGAGTTTTAGAAAAAAAATATTTTGAAAATAAATAGAAAGTAATTCTTTCTATTTTTTTATTTGATATATTTTTGTTATAATAAAATAGGTGATAACATGAACAAACTATTAAGAGTATTTAAACTTAAAAACATTGAATGTGGCTACTTATATTTTTATATACATTTTGTTACTGAAATAGTATGTTTTTATTATTTATCAAAAGTTACTAATGGTTCATATATTATATGGCTAATACCGTTTATCTATGATGCTTTTGCTTTTGTCCCTCAAGGATTAATTGGATATTTTAATGATAAATATCCTAAATTAAAAAGTGGAATGATTGGGGCTATTTTACTTGTACTTGCTTATATTTGTTATTTATTATTTAGTAAAAAAATAATTATTTCATTGTTAATACTATGTTTTGGTAATGCATTCATCCATATTAGTGGCGCTGAATGTACATTGAAAAACAGTGATGGCAAATTATCACATTCAGCAATATTTGTTGGTGGTGGTTCTTTTGGAGTTATAACTGGTAAATTACTTGCAAATACAATTATAAGTCCAATAATTATGATTCCATTAACACTTACAATGATTCCATTTATTTTATTAGCTAATACTTATAATTCAAATAATAATAAATTAACTAAGTTTGACTATGTTAAACCTAAAATGTCTAAATATTGGGTTATAGTTTTAGCAGTTTTAGTTGTAATTATAAGAGGATATATGGGATATGGTATACCAACAAGTTGGAATAAAACTATTATACAAACAGTTATATTATTCTGTATTATGGGTGTAGGTAAATGCCTAGGAGGTATATTATCAGATGTATATGGAATAAGAAAAGTTGGAATACTTAGTACCTTAATTGCAATTCCATTTTTGTGTTTTGGAAATAAATTAATGCTAGTTTCATTAATAGGTGTTATGTTCTTTTCTATGACTATGTCAATTACTTTAGCAATACTTGTAAGTGTTTTAAAAGAAAAACCCGGACTTGCATTTGGATTTACAACAATTGGCCTTTTTCTAGGAACGGCTCCCATATTCTTTGTTAAAATTACAAATATGAATATTAATATAATTACGATTGTATTATTATCTATTTTATGCTCGATAATACTTGGGTATCTATTAAAGAAGGGGGAATATAATTAATGGAAATGTTATTTAATGAAAATTTAATTAGAGGAAATGAATTATTATTTTGGATATTAAATATTATTATACTTATTATGATAAGTATTACATTTTATTTAGGATATAAAGAGGTAAATAAAAATGAAAATAAGTGATTTGCCTTACATAGCACTTAGATGTTTAATATTAACAATAATTGTTGAATGTTTAATAGCATTTATACTTGGATATCGAAAAAAAGATTTATTAAATATATTACTTGCTAATGCTATTACTAATCCTATTGTTAGTACAATTCCTGTATATGTTAATGTAAAATATGGACTATTATATAGGAATATTTGCTTATTAGTGTTAGAATTATTAGTGTTAATAGTAGAAGGATATATATACAAGAAATATTTAAAAAATAGAAAAATAAATCCTTATATATTGTCATTAATATTAAACATATCATCATATCTTATTGGTATGATAATTAATTATTTATAGGAGATGAATTATGAAAAGAATTTTATTGATGTTGTTTGCTTGCTTATTATTTATACCTTGTTTGGTATTTGCAGATATGAGTGCACCTGGAGTTGTAGAATATAAAGTATCTGTCAATAATCCAAAAGGAGCTATTATATATGAAAATAATGATGGAAAATATGTAAAGACAGATAAAAAATTAGAGTTTGGTACTATAATTAAAATAGAATGGGAAGAAGATAAAGATTGGATATATCTAGATAGTGAAATGTATCCAGGTGATGAAACTGGATATGTTAGTTATAAAGATGTAACTACTTTAGTAAAGAATTATATACCAAATGAAAAAGAATTAAGTGATGAATACCCATCATTAGTATTAAAAGATGTAGTTATTAAAAAAGGACCTGCATTAGGATATGAAGAAACAGGTGTTACTATTAAAGCTGGAACCAAGGTATCTATAAAGCATTTTTTAAGGTTTGAAGAAGATGGTCAGAGATCATATATTGATGGAATGAATCCGTGGGTTTATGTAGAATATAATGGAACTAAAGGATTTATAAATAGTTATGATGGTACCTTAGCAATGGATGAAACCTATACAACTGCTATTGCTTCAATAGATATTGAATTGAAAGATGTGTTTACTGGTGAGAAAACGACTATTAAAGCAAATGAAAAAGTAAATGTTACTGTTTGGAATTTGGATGATTGGAGTAGTTGCTATTTAATTAAATATAATAACATTTCTGGCATTATTAATGATGATAGAATATTTATAAAAGATGCAAACGTATGGATTAATGAAGAAGGAAAAGAAGAGGGAAGAGAATTTGAATTAGATAAAGATTATTATGTTTATGATATTTTTGATGTAGATGATTTTTATGATAATTATGATAGTAAAGAATTACCAAAGTCAAAAAAAATAGGTGTTGCACCTGCTGGAACTAAATTCTCAAGTGATTATTCTATTTGGTTTAACGAAGGATATTGCGTAAGATATGAAAATGGAGATACTAAAGGTTGGATATTAGTAGTTGATGAAAATGCAGAATATAGTGAAGAAGATAATATAGATATCTCAGAGCCTTCGGTTGTTGATAAAAAGGATCCAACTGTTGTTAAAAAAGATAAATATCAGATTATATATTTTACTATTGCAGGAGCCCTTTTAGTTGCTTTAACTGCATTTGTAACAATAGTATTTGTAAATAAAAAGAATAAAAAAGAAATTAATGATAATTCAAATAATGAAAAAGTATAACTTTTATGTTATACTTTTTTTATGAAAGATTTTGAAAACGAATTATATTTAAAAGGCTTAAATTATGTAGCCGGGGTAGATGAAGTTGGACGTGGTCCTTTGGTTGGACCTGTAGTTACAGCAGCGGTTATATTACCTAAAGATTATTATGATGAAAGAATTAATGATTCTAAAAAGTTATCTGAAAAGAAAAGAGAACTTTTATATAACGTTATCTATGAAAATGCTCTAGCTATTGGAATTGGGATGTCATCTAATAAAGTTATTGATGAAATTAATATACTAGAAGCTACTAAAAAAGCAATGAAGGAAGCTATTAATAATTTAAGTATTAAACCTGAACATGTATTAATAGATGCGGTAAAATTAGATATAGATATTCCAAGTACTTCTATAATTAAAGGAGATGCTAAAAGTCAATCTATAGCAGCAGCATCAATAATAGCTAAGGTTACTAGAGATAGAATGATGATTGAACTTGATAAAGAGCATCCAGAATATGATTTTAAGCATAATAAAGGATATGGAACAAAGAAACATATTGAAGCAATCTATAAATACGGAGTATTAGATAGTCACAGGAAAACATTTGCTCCAATTAGTGAAATAACAAAAGATTAAAATCTTTTGTTTTTTATTGCATTTTTATAAAAATTATAATATTATTGTTATAGAAGATAGATATGAAAGGGATGTTAAAAATATATTTGTTGTTATATTTTTATATCTCTTTTTTTTGGAGGTAAGATGAAAGAAAAGGAAGAAAAACATAAATTAGAAGATGATGAGATACTTGATATATTACAATCTAGATTAGTTAAAGGGGATACTGTTAGCAATTTATGTAAAGATTTAAATGTAAATGAAGTAAAATTATTTGGTTATGTTAATCAATTAAAAGAATCTAGCATCAACATCACTTTAACTAGTAAATCTGGAGATGTATTTTTAGCAATTAATAATAGCCCTGATTATTCAAAAGAAAATAATTATACTATTAAAGATAAAATAGATACCCCAATTAAAATAGGAGTAATATCTGACTTGAGATTTGGTTCTAAAAATGAGCAAATTGCATTATTAAATGATACATATAGAAAATTTGCAGAAGATGGTGTTAAATATGTTATTATAGCTGGAAATCTTTTGGAAGGAAAATATAGTTCAAAAGATGTTGAAAAATATGGTAAATCATTAATAAGTAATGATGGATATGAACAAGCAAATCATTTAATAGACTATTTTCCTAATGTAGAAGGAATTAAAACATTATTTATTACCGGCGATACTGATCACTCTTGGAGTAAAGAACTAAATGTTGGTGAATATATTGAAGATAATAGAGATGATATGATTTATTTAGGGCCTAAATCATGCACTATTAATATTAATAATGTTTCATTCAGAGTAGAAAATTTAAAGAAATCTGGTGAAAGCTATACTATTGCATACCCTCCACAAAAGTATAGTAGAAGTATGGCCAGTTATGAGGATTATGACTTTATATTATTGGGTGGTACTTTAACTGCACAAGATTTTCCTCAAATTAGAGATACAAGAATATTTACAATTCCATCTTTAGTTGATAGAACACCTAAGATGAAAGCAGCATCTCAACAAAATATGATGGGTTCATATGAATTCGAATTGACTTTTGATAAACTTGGTAAATTAAAAAGAATTGTTCCACAGTTATCACCATATTATATTCCAAGTAAGGATAATTATTTAACTATTAAGCCACTTGAATTATCTAAGGGTGAAGAAGATTCTTTTGTATCACAAAATAGAGTTGTTGTTGAAAGAAATGAATTATTGGCAAGATTTGATAGATTATATAAATTAATGAAAAAAGAAGAAAAGTTCTCTGATTTAAGAGATAGACTTAAAATGAGTGATAGTGAACTTTATGGTATCATTGATGTTTTACAACAATATGGAAGACCAATCAACGTATCTGATGTTAATGGAGAACTTATAGTTGAAAAAAGATTCCAAAAGAGACGTCATCATGAAGTAAAATTACCTAAAGAAGAACTAACTAAAAAAACATTTGGTGTTGTATCAGATACTCATTATGGAAGTATATGGTCTCAACCATCAATGGTTAATACCTTTGCATATGAGGCATATAATAGAGGTATTACTGATATGTTCCATGTTGGTGATATATCTGATGGAGATTATCATACTATCAGACCAAATTATGTAAATGAAGTATTCTTATATGGAGCAACTGCTCATGTAGACTATGTTGCTAAAACATTGCCTAAATATCCTGGTATGAAATGGAGATATATATTAGGTAGTCATGATCAATCACATCAATTTAATTATGGTCCATTTAATTTTAGTGCTGAATTACAAAAAAGAAGACCAAAAGATATGGAATTCTTAGGACAAGATAAAGGATATTGGTATTATGATAATTGTAAAATAGAATTATTCCATCCTGGTGGTGGAACTGCTAGAATATTATCTACTAAGCCTCAAAATGGTATTGATCAGTTAATATCAGGAACAAAGCCAAATTTACGTTTAGAGGGACATTACCATAAAGTATACTATATGCTATATAGAAATATTCATTTATTGCTATGTCCATGTAATGTTGATCAATCTTCATTTATGATGAAAAATGAAATACCAAATTTAATGGGTGATTATTTCGTAACTATTTGGTATGATGATAATGGCGATATTCAATATATTGAAACAGAACCAATGTTATTTAGTCCTGCTGATGTACGTGAAAGAGATTATGAAAATCCTACTAAATATATGAAAAATAAAATATTAACTCCTAAGAGTTATTAATATTGAAAACAAAAATAATTTGTGTTATCATTTAAATGAAAGCGATAATGTGTGTGGAAAGCACTAGGCTATAAAAATAAAGAGATTCTTCTAGAATAAATAAGGTGGAACCGTCCTACTATGGACCCTTATATGTTTTAGAAGTTTTTATTTATTAAAAGGAGGATAAAATGGAAAACAAAATATCAATGGAAGAATTAACTAATTTTTGTAAACAGTATGGATTTATATTCCAAGGAAGTGAAATATATGGAGGACTTGCTAACACTTGGGATTATGGACCTTTAGGAAGTAGACTTAAAAATAATATTAAAGATGCATGGAGAAAAAGATTTATACAAGAAAGACCTAATGCATATGAAGTAGATGCAGATATTTTAATGCATCCAAAAGTATGGGAAGCTAGTGGACATGTATCTAGTTTTTCAGATCCTCTTGTTGATTGTAAAGAATGTAAGACAAGACATAGAGCTGATAATCTAATTAATGATTATACTTCTTCATCTATTGGAGATGCAATGAGCAAAGAAGAAATGATTAATTATATTAAAGAAAATAAAGTTCCATGTCCTAAATGTGGTAAATCTAATTTTACAGATATTCGTGAATTTAATCTTATGTTTCAAACATATAGAGGCGTTACAAATGACACTAAAAACGTAGTATATTTAAGGCCAGAAAATGCCCAAGGAGAATATGTTAATTTTTTAAATGTTCAAAGAACTATGAGATGTAAATTACCTTTTAGTATTGGTCAAATAGGTAAAGCATTTAGAAATGAAATTACACCAGGTAACTTTACTTTTAGAACTATAGAATTTGAGCAAATGGAATATCAAACATTTTGTAAAGAAGGTAGTGATACCGAAATATATGATTATTTTAAGGAATATGGTAAAAAATTCTATATGGATTTAGGTTTAGAAGAAGATAAATTAAGATTTCATGATCATGAAAAATTAGCACACTATGCTAAAGCAGCTTGTGATATTGAATATTTATTTCCATTTGGATGGGGAGAGATAAATGGAACACATAATAGAACTAATTTTGATTTAACTCGTCATCAAGAATATAGTGGTGAAAATATGTCTTATTTAGATCCTGAAACTAATGAAAAATATATTCCTTACATAATAGAATCTACATATGGACTTGATAGAACTGTTTTAGCAGTATTATTTAATTCATATAATAAAGAAGTATTAGAAGATGGAACTGAACGTGAAGTATTAAAATTACATCCATATCTTTCTCCATATAAAGTAAATGTACTTCCTTTAATAAAGAAAATTCATGGTGATAAAGCAAATGAAATATATCAAATGTTATCAAAATATTTTATGACTAGTTACGATGAAACGGCTAATATAGGTAAACGTTATAGAAGAGCCGATGTTATCGGAACACCATTTTGTGTAACAATAGATGATGATACATTAAATAATAATACTGTAACAATAAGAGATAGAGATACTATGAAACAAGAAGTAATAAATATTTCCGATTTAGTTAAATATATCGAAGACAGAATAAATTTTAATTAATTTATTTAATTATTTATTGATAGATTTAATTTAATGTGATAGAATGATATTGTATGAAATAATAAGGAGGAATATCATGGGAATTAAATTATCTAACATATTTAAACCTGAAGATAGTGAAGAAGATATTGATAGTTATGAAGTAAAAGATACTAGTAAGTCTACTGGTAAAGAATATAAAAATAAAACTATATTAGTTGAGCCAAGGGCATTTTCTGAGGCACAACAAATAGCTGACTACTTAAAAAATAAAAACCAAGTAGTTGTAAACTTTAAAAGGGTGACATCTGATGTATCAAAAAGAATTATGGATTTCTTAAACGGAATTATTTATGCTATAGATGGAACTATGCAAAAATTGGGACCAGGAATTGTTATATGTGCCCCTAAAGGTTTTGAAATTGAAGGAAATATAACAGAAGAGGAAGGTAAAAAAACATCTAAAAAAGATGATTTAGGAGAATGGTAATTTTATAAAAAATATTTAAGAGGTGGAGCATGAAAAAGTTCGATACTGTCTTTCGTGGATATGATAAGTATCAAGTTCAAACGTTCTTAGATGATATTATTAAGAATTATGAATTGTTACTTAGGAAAAGCCAAAAGACTCAAGAAGAAAATAGAAGATTAAATGAACAAATTGCTTATTATCAAAAGATAGAAGAAACTATGAATAGAGCAATTTATACTGCTGAATCTGCAGGAGATCAAATAAAGAAGAATGCAAGAACAGAAGCAGATCAACTAATTAATGAAGCTAGACGTAATGCTAGTAGAATAATAAATGATGCGTTATTAAAAGCTGAAAGAGCTCAAAATCATGCTGACCAATTAAAGAGAAATACCAATGTCCTAAAAAGAAGATTAAGACAAATAATTCAAAATCAACTTGAAGTTATTGATGAAATGGATAGAGTTAATTTTGAAGAAATTGATAATAAATATGATTAGTAGATAGAAATATCTACTTTTTATTTAAAAATTAATCTATAAATGTTATAATTATAATAGGTGATGATATGAAGAAAAAAGGATTTACATTAGTAGAGTTACTTGCAGTAATAGCAATATTAGCAATATTAGTAATAATGGCATTACCTGCAGTACTTCAAATGTTTAATAAAGCAAGAATAGATTCATTTAGTAATGAGTTAAATACAATTGTGAAAACCTCAAGACAGCAATATTTAATTGATGGTGGTAATGTTAAGAGATATTCTAATACTGGTGGATCATCAATATCACTTACCGGGGATTCAAACTTACAATATTATGTTGAGATGAATGATAAAGGTAATATTACAAAACTTCAAGCTATAGGGAATGATTTTCAATATGATGTTAGTAATCCAAATGGAATAGATATAATTAATAAAAGTGATATTAAGGTAAGAAGTCAGTTAAATGAAAATGAATTGTTAACAATTGATGTAAAAGCCTTTCAATTTATAAACAGGCAAAATGAAGGAACTATAACTCAAGGAGATGAGGTTGCAATTGGTAGCGAGCATTTTTATGTCGTTAGTAGCAACTCTTCTAAAACAACACTATTAGCAAAGTATAATTTACTTGTTGGTGACATATTTAATTTAGATGAAAGTAATTGGATATATACTTATGTTAGAACTCTAAATAATTCTGATAGTGGTTATGGGTTACAAAATGAATTAGCAAAAGGTTATATTAAAAATTCAGGTACAGTTACAGGAATAGTTCCATTTTCAGGAACAAATTATTGGGATGATAGTGTATGTGTATGGCCAGCAAGCGGTTATAATTGTACAGGAACAGAAAATTTAAGCAGTGGATATAGTGGAAGTTATAATGGTAATCCATATCCAAATGTCTATAGAAGCGATTTATCTAATACTGCACCCGAAATGATATATGGAAATGCTGGTTCAAAGCAAGGATGGGGTAAAGCTCAAAATAATGGATATACAATATCATATTTTGTAGAACCATATGTTAAAAAGATTAAGGAATTGGGCGCTTCAAATAATACCACTGGAAGGCTTTTAACATATGAAGAATTAATATCTATATTAAGTGGAAATAATACTTATACAATAAGTAATGTTAGTGCATGTGAAAGTTATTTCAAAGACTTTGGTTATACAGAAGATCAATGCCATACACTATGCTCAGATGAGATTATCTATCCTTTTAACGTTGGAATGAAGTATAATATTTCTTATGTGCCAGAAAGTGATTATGAGGCTGCTGGTTTATCAAATGTAAACATTGATCTGAGTATTCTTTTTGAAAATATAGTAAATACTTCGTTTTGGCTTAGTACTGCTCCAGATTTAAATTATATTTGGGTTTTCTTTTCTAACGGAAATATTGTTGCAAGAGATACACAAACTGATAGTTTAATAGGTGTTCGTCCTGTTATAGAAATAAATACTTCTGATTTATAAAACTATTAAATATCACTTATTTATTAAGTGATATTTTTATTTTTAATAAAAAATGTTAAAATGTAATAAAGGAGATATTATGAATTACATTCCATTAAATATTAAAACTGAATATGATTTAATGAATAGTCTAATTAAAATAGATGAATTAATTTCATATGCCAAAAATAATAATTTAGATAGTCTTGGAATAACTGATACTACTATGTTTGGTACAATGGAATTTATAAATAAATGTATTTCCAATAATATTAAACCTATAATTGGTGTTGAATTAAATATCGATAATAAACTATTTATTTTATATGCCAAAAATTATGATGGACTTGTTTCATTATTTAGAATAGTTACTAAAAGAAATTTAGATAAATTAAAATTAGAAGATATTAAAGGTGATAATTTAAAATGTGTTTGTGGAATAGATGATTATGATGATTTTAAACTATTATTTGAAGATACCTATATTATGTATTCTAATAATATTGAAAAAACAAATGCATTAAAAATAACGAATAATATAGTGTATGTTACATTAATTAGATATTTTAATTCTGCTGATAAAGATTATTTTAGATATATTAAATATGTAGATTTAGGAAAAACTATTGATGATAAAATAGAAATAAAAGATAGTCATTTTATAGATAATGTAAATGAATTTGATAGTAAAACAACTATAGATTTTTGTAATGATATGAATATTCAATTACCAAGTGTTAAGACTCATATACCAAAATATAAAGAAAACTCTCTTACATATTTAAAAGCATTGGTTAAAAAAGGACTTGATAAAAGATTAAATGGTAATGTACCAAATGAATATAAGAATAGAATTATTTATGAACTTTCTGTAATCGAAAAAATGAATTTTGTTGATTATTTCTTAATAGTATATGATTTTGTTTTATTTGCTAAAAAACACAACATTTTAGTTGGACCCGGAAGGGGTAGTGGTGCCGCTTCTTTAGTAAATTATGCTCTTGGAATAATTAATATTGATCCACTTAAATATAATTTAATATTTGAAAGATTTTTAAATCCAGATAGAATTACAATGCCAGATATAGATATAGATTTTGATTCTTTAAGAAGAGATGATGTAATAAAATATGTTACTGAAAAATATGGACTTAATAATACAGCACGTATAATATCATTTAACACTATGTTACCTAAACAAATTATACATGATGTTGGCAAGGTATTAAATTTAAATAATGTATTGATAGATAATATATGTTCAACTATTAAAGATGAAAAAGATTTTAATGAATTAAAAAATAATAGAGAATATAATAAATTAGTTTCTAGTAGTGAAGATGTTTCTAAATTAGTAAGTGTATGCAAAAAACTATGTGGTTTAAAAAAGAATACTAGTATGCATGCTGCTGGAGTGGTAATTAGTGATATAGAATTATATAATTTTATGCCACTATATAAAACAAATGATGTTATATTAACTGGTTATTCAATGGAATATATTGAGTCTTTAGGTTTGTTAAAAATGGATTTTTTATCTATTAAAAACCTTAATACTATTTCAAATATATTAAACGATATTAAAAGTCATGGTATTAATTTAGATATAAACTCTATTGATTTAAATGATAAAAAGACTTTAGATTTATTTAAACATGCATATACTACTGGAATTTTTCAATTTGAAAGTTCTGGTATGAAATCATTTTTAAAGGAATTAGAATGTGATTCATTTAACACTTTAATAGATGCGATTGCATTATATAGACCTGGTCCTCGTGAAATGATTCCATCTTATATCAATCGTAAAAAGGGTAAAGAAAAAATCACTTATTTAGTAAAGGAATTAGAGCCTATATTAAATAGTACTTATGGAATTATTATATACCAAGAACAAGTACTTGAAATATTAAGAGAAATTGGGGGATATAGTTATTCTGAAGCAGATATAATTAGAAGAGCTATGTCTAAAAAGAAAGAAAACATAATATTGGAGAATAAGGATAGATTTATCAATGGTGTAATTAATAAAGGTTATACTGCTAAAATAGGAGAAGAACTATATAATTTAATTATTAAATTTTCTTCTTATGGATTTAACAAATCTCATTCTGTTGTATATTCAGTATTAGCCTTTCAAATGGCATATTTAAAAATTAATTATACAATATTTTATATGCGAAATTTACTCAACATGAATAAAAGCAGTGAAATGATAAAAGAATATATTGATGAAGCAAAATTACTTGGTATAGAATTTGAAAATATTGATATTAATAAATCATCTCATGAATTTATTATTAATAATAAGAAATTAGTATTACCATTTACAATTATTAAATCAATTGCGGGTGTAGTATCTGATGAAATAGTTAATGAAAGAAGCAATGGTTCATTTAAATCTTTTTATGATTTTATGATTAGATGTTATTCTAAAAATATTAATAAAAGAATAGTAATATCATTAATAGAATGCGGTGCTTTTGATTCATTTAATATTAATAAAAAACAACTAATAACAAATATTGATGAAGTAATAAATTATGTTACTTTATGTAAAGATTTAAATACAGTGGTTGACGATAAACCAGTTTTTGAAAATATAGATGATTTTACTGATTTAGAAACTATTGATAATGAAATTGCTAATTATGGATTTTATTTATCATTTCATCCTGTTAGTAAATTTGATAGAAGTAATTTGGTAACACTAAAAGAATATAAGAAATATTTTGATAAAGTAATTACCACCACTTTATATGTGGAAAGTATTAATACTATTAAAACTAAGAATTTAAAAAGAATGTCATTTATAAGACTTAGTGATGAATATGGTAATATAGAAGGTATAATTTTTCCAGATGTATATTCTAAATTAGGAGAAATTAAAAAAAATAATGTTTATAAAATACAAGCTAAAGTTGAAAGAAGAAATAATACTTATCAATTAATTATTTATAATATGATACTATTGAGTAATTGATTGAATTTAATAAATAAAAATGATATATTTATATAGAGAATAGGTGGTGACTAAGAGTATTATGGATGGACTTTTTAAAAACTATACTGCAAGTAATAAAAATAGAATTAAAGCTACTGTAGATAAAATTGATGCTCTAGCACCAAAATATAGAAAATATACAGATAGTGATATAACAAAAGATTCTTTAAGATTAAAACAAATGTTAGCAAAAGGAACTAAAAAAGAGGATATTATGGTTGAGGCGATTGCTTTAGCTAGAGAAGCAATTTATAGAAAACTAAAAAAGTTCCCATTTAAAACTCAATTGGAAGCAGCTGTTGCTATGCAAGATAATGTAATTGTTGAAATGAAAACTGGTGAAGGTAAAACACTAGTTCAGATTTTATGTGCATATTTAAATGCATTAGATGGAAAAGGAGTTCATATATTAACTGCAAATGATTATTTAGCGGGAAGAGATAAAGAAACAAATGAACCTGTGTTTAACTTGCTCGGACTTACTTGTGGACTTGTAAAACCTAAAGGATTAATGTCAAGAGAAGACAAAAGAAAAGAATATGCTTCAGATATTGTATATTCTACTGCTTCTACTATAGTATTTGACTATTTAGATGATCATAAAGTCCAAAGAAAAGAGGATAAAGTTCAAAGCAAAGGATTTAACTATGCAGTAATAGATGAAGTGGATAGTATATTATTAGATGATGCAACTACGCCACTTATAACTTCAAGTGTACGTGCCTATAACCAATACGTATCTCCATCAAGAATTAAAGAATTATATAGATGGGGAACTGATTTAATTGCAAGTATTAAATGTAGAATAGAAGAGCATGAGGAAAAAAGTGACAAAACATATGGAACTGACTATGCAGTTGTATTTAGAAATACCGCAAATGTGTTCTTTTCAGAAAAATTATATAAATTAATTGAAAACTCATTTACTAAAACTGGAGATAAAAAGAAAGATGAAACTGAATTTGCATTAAGATGTGATATTATTGAAAAATGTATTTTAGCAAAATATTATTATGAGAATGGAAAGCAATATATATTATCTAATAGTAAAAAGGAAAAAGGATATAAAGAAGTAGAATTAATAGATGAATCTACAGGAAGAGTATTGCACGGTAGAAGAATACAAAATGGATATCATGAAGCAATAGAAGCATATGAAGATAGAGAGGCAGTTAGAGGTAGACTTGGGTATAGAGTTGAAATAAAAGAAGAAACATTAACTACTGGATTATGCACATATCCTGATTTTGTTAGAATGTACAAATCTGGAATATCAGGTATGACTGGAACTAGCGATCAAAGTGAATTTCAAGAATTATATAATGGTTTACAAACATATGTTGTGGATACTCATAAGCCAAGTGTAAGAATAGATAGAGAAGATGAACTATATGCAACTAAGAAAGCAAAATATAGAGCAATAGTGGAAGAAGTTACAAGAAAACATCAAAAGGGGCAACCAATATTAATAGGTGTAGCAACAATAGAAGAAAGTGAAATATTATCAAAAATGTTAGCAGAAGCTGGTATAAGACATACAGTGTTAAATGCTAAACAAGATGCTAATGAAGCAGGAATTATTTCTCATGCTGGTGAGTTTGGTAGTGTTACTATTGCAACAAATATGGCCGGACGTGGAACAGATATTAAACTCGGAAAAGGCGTTGCTGAACTTGGAGGACTTTATGTAATATCATGTTCTAGAAATAAAAATGAAAGAATTGATAATCAATTGCGTGGTAGAGCAGGACGTCAAGGGGATCCTGGTGAAACTAAATTTTATGTTTCTTTAGAAGATGATATTGTAGTATCAAGAGTTGGAGATAGAATAGCACAGGTTCAGCACAAGATATATGGTAATAGAAAAATTGATAGTTCCATGCTTAAAAAATTAGTAATTACATCTCAAAAAGCAAGAGAAACAAGCGATAAAGCAGATAGAATTTCTAGTGAAAAATATTATTCAATATTATCTGCTCAAAAAAATGCTGTATATGAGTTTAGAGATATGATATTAGATTCTGATGACTTGGGATCTGTAATTTTACAAACTATTACTACTTATGTAAATGATTTGGTTAATAATTGTAGTAGAGATGAAGTAATTAATAAACTTAAGCATTTAATAGATGTTGAGAAATTATATTATACAGCTAACAAGAATGTTGTAATTCAAAATATAATAGATGAACTATCTTCTAAGTTATCATCTATAATGAAATCTAAAGATTATAAAGAAAAAATAATTCCAAGATTATTGATGGTAATAGATACCAATTGGTTTATTCAATTAACAACATTAAATTATGAAAAAGATGACTCTAGATTTGTATCATATGCATCTAAAGATCCATATGAAGAATATAAGAAACGCTGTGCAATAGCATTTATGAATATGCTTATGACAATTAAAAATGAAATAATGACTTATGCTTTAAATCCGGATGTTGAATATGGTCAATATGAAGTACCTGATAATTTAGAACCAGTAGGTATTAAATTATAAAACCTTTTAAAAATAATATAAATGTGATATTATATTGTTGTTTGGGAGGTTTTTTAAATGGAAAAAAGCATTGATGATAAGTTAAGGGAGTATTATGATAAATTAGATAGATATTCAGATTTATTGCCAAAAGATGTTAAAGAAGACTCAATATTATTGCATCCAAGCAATGAACTTGAATTAACCTTAGCAGATAGTGAATTAACATATATGATAGATTCTTCTACTTTAATACCAAGTATTTTGATGAGAGGTGTTAGGGTAAAAAAAGTAGAAGATAATTTATTTACAAAACTGTTGTATGACTATTATGATGTCGCTTTTTTAAACAAAGATGAAAAAAAGAGAAAAGAACTTATAAACAAAATGATTAAAAATCCAATATATGCTGCTAGGCTTAGTTATGATACGACATTAAGTACTTATCAAGAAGAAGAGAATGTTGCTAAAAAACTTGCACATCTATGCTTTACTGGTGCAATGAGTTTTGATGAAATTAGTTTATTATTAGATACATTGCAGGAAGAAGTTCGCAATTGTAGTAAAAATATGAGCGTTGTTAACCATATGTTATTTGTAAAAGAATTTCATAAATGTTGTGAAGAAGGTAAATTAATGGATATTACCGATACTCAAGATTTTAAAAAATTACTTGAATTTATCAAAAATAAATAAAATGGAGAAAAATAATATGAAAATATTAATAGTATGTTCTACTTGTTTTTATGATAAGATAAGTTTTATTAAAGATGAATTGGAAAAAGAAGGGTATTCTATGATGATGCCTAATGGTTATTATGAAGAAATAAGTAATAATTATGATAATTTATCTGATGATGAATATGTGGAACTATTTAATAAATTTTATCATGATAGTAGAGTAAAAATTGAAAGTGTAGATGCAATATTAGTTTTAAACTATACAAAGATTAAAAATAATCAAGAGTTAAAAAATTATATTGGGGCATCAACATTTCTTGAGATGTATGAGGCATTTATGCAAAATAAAAAGATATATATTTTAAATGGATACCCAGATAGTATGTTATATGACGAAATAAAAGGATTTAATCCAATTATATTAAATGGGGATTTAAAAAAATTAAAATAATATTGGAGTTGGTATTATGCTATTAGAAGAATTTGATGAATGTAAAACATCTACTTTTGATCCAGAAGAAGTAGAAAATGTTATACTTAATTTTCCTAAAATAGGGATAACTTGTTTTTCTAAAAAGTTAATTGATAGATATGTTGAAACATTTGAAGGAGAACAGATTGCGTTAATAAGAAATGCAAATGGTAAAATACCTGTTTATAAAATAAATTATAAAGGTGTTGATATTGCTCTATATATGTCTAGAGTTGGTGCACCAGCATGTATTATTTCGTATGAAGAAGTAATGGTTATGGGACTTGAAAAATTAATAATGTTTGGGACATGTGGCGTGTTAGATAGTTCAATTGATGATTTGGGTATTATCATTCCAAATTCTGCTATGAGAGATGAAGGGACAAGTTATCATTATTCAAAATCATCAGATGAAATAAAAGTTAATGAAAAATATAAAGAAGAATTTATTGAAATATTAAATAATAAAAATATTCCATATGTTGAAGGTAAAGTATGGACAACTGATGCACCTTATAGAGAAACTAGAAATAAAGTTTTAAAAAGAAAAGAACAGGGTTGTATATGTGTTGATATGGAATGTTCAGCAATGCATACCGTAGCTAAATTCAGAAACAAAGATTTATTTCAATTCTTTTATGCAGCTGATAATTTAGATAGTGTTAAATGGGATCAAAGAAGTTTAGGAAATGATGATAAATTAAGTGAAAAGGAAAAAATAATTTATTTAGCATTAGAATTAGCATTGAAAATGAGCAATAAATAATATATAATATTTAATTAAGAAATGAGGAATATTATGAAATTAAGAAAAAAGAAAATACTTTTATTAGCGGTAAGTGCAGCACTTTTATTAAATACTGCAAATGCAAAAAGTCAAATTGACCTTAATATGCCAGTAGAATCTTTAACTATTGAAGAAGCACAAAAGTGTAGAAAATTAAAACCTAAAAAGAAATAGATATTTAAATATCTATTTTTTTTGTCATAAAAATTTTATCCATAACATAAATATTACTAAATGGCTAGAAAGAGGGTTATTATGGATAAAACACAAATAATAAAAAGTTTGGATAAAAAATCAGGTGGAGAAATATATTTAGGGATAGTTGGTGCTGTTAGGACAGGTAAAAGTACATTCATTAAAAAATGTATTGAAACATTAATTCTTCCTTATGTAGAAGATGAAAATGAAAAGAAAAGATGCATGGATGAAATTCCTCAGTCAGCAGCAGGTAAAACAATAATGACTATTGAACCTAAATTTGTTCCAAGTGGAGGAGCAAATGTTAATATTAATGGATTAAAAACAAATATTAAATTGGTGGATTGCGTTGGTTTTATTACACCTGAAGCAATTGGTTATCAAGATGAACTCGGAAATCCTAGAATGGTTAAAACCCCATGGTTTACTGAAGAATTACCGTTTATGGAAGCTGCGGAAATTGGAACTGAAAAAGTTATAAAAGATCATGCTACTATAGGAATAGTTGTTACTACAGATGGAAGTATAGGCGAAATGTCTCGTAACAATTATATTATGGCCGAAGATAAAGTAATAACTGAACTTAAAAATATTAACAAACCATTTATTGTTGTTTTAAATAGTGTTCATCCAAATAATGATGAAACAATTAAAATGGCTAATGGTTTAAAAGAAAAATATAATGTTCCAGTTTTACCTATTAGTATTGAAGAGATGAATGAAAATGATATTACTAATATATTAAAAGAAGCACTGTATGAATTTCCAATTGATCATATTGAATTTAAAATACCAGATTGGGTAGGGGTTTTAAAAAGTAATCATCCAATTAAAATGGAATTTTTTGAAAAAATGAAGTCATCAATAGTTGATGTTGATAAATTACGTGATGTTGAAAAAATAAATTTAAATTTAGAAGATTCTAGTGTTATCTCAAAAGCATTTATTTCCTCATTAGATACTGATAATTCAGAAGTAACAATTACACTAGATGCATCTGAAAATTTATTTGAAAATATATTAAAAGAAATAGTAGGCGAATCAGTTAATTCAAAAGGGGATTTATTAAAAGTATTCCTAAATGTAAGTGAAGGTAGAAATGAGTATGATAATATTAAAGGCGCTTTAAAACAAGTATATCAAACAGGATATGGAATAGTTTTACCAAGAATAAATGATATGAAACTTGAAAAACCTGAAATAATTAAACAAGGTGGTAAGTTTGGAATTAAATTAAAAGCAAAAGCATCCAGCATACATATGATTAAAGTAGATGTTGAAAGTAGTTTTGAACCAATAATTGGAAGTGAGATACAAAGTAAAGAATTAATTGACTATATAATGAAAGATGAAAATAATCCAGAAAAAATTTGGGAAAGTGAAATATTTGGAAGAAGTTTAAATGAAATAGTACAAGAGGGTATACAAGGGAAACTATCTTTATTACCTGATTCTGCTAAATATAAATTATCTCAAACTATTACAAAAATGGTTAATAAAGGAAGTAATAATTTAATTGCAATAGTTTTATAAAAATTAACTTGACATTAAAAAAGTATTTTAATATAATATGTTTCACTTTTTGATTGTTTTTGGAGGTGAAATATATGGCGAAAAGAATAACAAGAGCAAGTGTTATTACTGTAGATATCAAAAATAGTGTTGAAGATATTGAGAATGGTGGACCAAATTATAATAGTTATAATTTCATAGTTGATTCTGATGATGCAGATAATATGGTAAGATTTATTGGAGCTACATTTAAAAAACTAATGATTTCATTTGATTATATATATGAATCAAGATATTTATATATTGATAGAAATCATTTACTTGATAAAGATGGAGTATATAGGGAAGTAAAAAGATTATTTAATTCTGAACCATCAGAGAATAATACACATAAACTAGTCTTAAAATAGGCTAGTTTTAATTTATTGTAATAGATAGCAATTGTAAAATATTGTCTTAAATATTTACAATAAATTAAATATTATATATAATTATCTTGTAAAATAGATATTATAGGAGAATATAATTATGCCTGATTTTAGAAATTTAACAGAGTTTTTAAAAGATACTTTTGTATATATTATTATTTTTTTTGTAATTGCATTTGTATTTACTTTTATTGTTGCTGTTGTTCCAGTAGCGGGTAATTCAATGAATCCAACTTTAGCGGATGGAAATATGGTTATTTCATTAAAATTTGCATATTTATTATCATCCCCAAAAAGAAATGATATAATTACATTTACTGATGCTAATAAAAAAAGATATGTAAAAAGAGTAATAGGTTTACCTGGTGAAACAATAGATTATTTAAATGGCTATTTATATATTAATGGTGAATCATATGTTGAAAGTTTTGTTGATGGTAAAAAAACAAATAATTTTATGTTCGTTGATATATGTGATAAAACTAAATGTCCAGATAATAAAATTCCAGAAGGATATTATTTAGTTCTTGGAGACAATAGACCCGAATCCCAAGATAGTAGAGATCCTGAAGTAGGATTAATTAGTAAAAAGGAAATAGATGGTAAGTTAATTTTTAGAATTTGGCCACTTAAAGGATTTGGAAGAATTAGATAACTTATAATTTAATTTTAAAAAATATAATTAGATAAAAAATAGATTTTAGCAAGAAAAAGTGAATTTTTCTTGCTTTTTTTAATAAATTATACTATAATACCTGTGTAATTTGCGAGGTGGGCAAATTTTACATATGAAGGGAGTTGTAAAATATGTTTAACAAAAAGAGACTATTTATATTTATCATATTTATACTTTTAATGTTTTTTATGATGACTTTTGCCTCTCAACCAGGTGGAGTTAGAAAAATAAATACAAGAGAAGTAAAATTTGTTGATGGTTATACTAAACAGGTAATTAGTACTCAAACTGTTGAAGTTGGAAAAGACGCTACTGTACCTGAAGCACCAGAACATGATAATTGTAAATTTTCTGGTTGGTATACAGAGAATGATGTTAGAATTGATGACTTTACTAATATTGTTAACAATTTAACAGTTTATTCAGGATGCGCAGTTAATTATTATACTGTAAGATTCTATGATACCATATCTAAAAAAGTGGTTGATACACAAACAGTTCGTGGAGGTGAAGATGCAGAAGCACCAACTGCACCAACACATGAAGGTTATACTTTCTTAAGATGGAGTGGAAAGTATACAAATGTTAATGCTGATGTAAGAGTAGATGCTATTTATAGAGCTAATAGCGCAGCATATAAAGTAGAATACTATACTATAAAAGATGGAGTTGCTACTTTATATACTACAAAAGAATTAAGTGGTATAGCAAATACAAATGCAAATGCAGAAATCATTGATATTGAAGGATATACTTATGATGAAACAAACACATTAAATGTTTTATCAGGAGAAATTGCTTCAAATGGAAGCCTAGTATTAAAGGTTTATTATAATGCTAAAAGTTATGTTGTTGTAATAGATCCTAATTGCGAAGGTGATTATTGTGATGAAACTGAAGAAGAACATAAACATGGTGATAAAATTACATTAAAAAAATTAGAAAGAAAATATGTATTAAGTTATAGTGAAAATGAAGAAGTAGAAAATACTTTAGGAAAACTTGATACACAAGATGCTATAGCAGATTTCAAAGGATATTGTGAAAATGCTACAACATGTGAAAATGTTATTGAAGGTGGAACAGAAGTAGAAATTAAAGATGACGTTACTTATTATGCACAATGGGATGAAAGAGGATTAACTATTCCTGTTGCTGATGGAAGTGAACGTGGTTATCAAACAGCTACAACTGATTATGCATTCTTAACATGGTTAGATGATGGTAATGAAGTAACTGATTCTAATATAACTTTATCAAGAGATAAAGAATTAGTTGCTAAATATAATAATGGAACAGCAAGAAAATATACATTAACAATTAATTATGTATATGAAGATGGTAGTGAAGCTGCAACCACATATACAGATGAAGTAGCAAATGGAACTAATTACAATGTAACTAGCCCTACTGCTAATAAAGTTGGATACCATACTGAAACAACTACAGTAGAAGGTACAATGCCAACTGATAATGTTACTGTAGATGTTTTATATGTTGCTAATACTAATATGCCATATACAGTAGAACATTATACAGAAAAACTTGAAGGTGGATATAAACTTGAAAAGACAGACAACATGACAAATGGAACAACAGATCAAGAAATTACTGCAAGTGCAAGTGAATTTGTAGGATTTACATATGATGAAAATAATGAATTAAATGTTAAATCTGGAAAAGTAACAGCTGATGGAAATTTAACATTAAAATTATATTATTCA
>JAEEGL012097983.1_pt1 | contig 32502 bp, 20 predicted proteins | sample 9134231 | NCBI WGS metagenome assembly JAEEGL01 (sample SAMN16246548, study PRJNA631951) | gut metagenome | biome: gut microbiome; feature: rumen; material: fiber-attached | host: Bos | place: Iran: Karaj | collected 2018-10
CGCGAACCAGATGAACGGATCCTCCGTAGCGTCAGTGGTCTCCAGCACTACGGTATGGCCCTCTTTGCGGTCCTTTCCGGCGTACGCCTTGCAGCCGTTCGGGCCGGTGAAGTATTTGACGATCTGCTCGCCGTCCGCGTGGACTTTGTCCGGTGACGTGGTCTTGCCGCCGCGGCACGCGGTCAATGCCGCCGCCATTGCGATTACCAGCGTCAATACCGCCGCGATCAATATTCTCGTTGTTGATCTGCTTCGCCTGTACATAATCTGCGCCTCGCTCGCTTTGATCTGTTGTACTGCTATTATATACCGCGGGCGGAGGGAATGGCAAATTGCAGTTTTAAGTTATAAGTTTTAAGTTTAAAGTTATGGTTTTAAGTTTTAAGTTTTAAGTGGCCCGGCCGGCTGCATCTGTGAACTGCGTAAACAGCAAAAAGTAAGACACTTTCACTCGTTTGAGCAAGTTTGTCTTACTTTTAAGTAATAACGGGTATTAAACGGCATCTATACCATGCTACTTGAATATCAATGCGGATGATCTTATAATAACGCAGAAAAAGTTAAGGCAAAGCTTTAACGGTCAAATATTTGGAAAGCACCAGGTTGCTGATCACAGAAACTATGCAGGATATTACAGACAAATACACAAGCAAAGAATACAAACTGTCCCGCCGCGCGTACATTACCGAATGCATGTTCGAGTATCTGGTGGCGCTGCTGGTGGCCGATGCGTTTATCGCGAAGCTGCTCAAGTATCTCGGCGCGAGCGATGCGCTGTGCGGCGTGATCTCATCGCTGATCTCATTGTCGTTCCTGTTTCAGATCTTCTCGGTCCTGGTAATGGGCCGGATCCGCAATACGAAAAAGACCGCGATCATTTTTCACGCGGCAGCGCAGTTTTTGTTTTCCTGCCTGTATCTGATACCGTTTCTGCGGGCGGACAACGGCGCGCGGCGCGGCATATTCATTGCCTGCATATTGTGCGCATATTTCGGCAACTACTTCGTGACCACGCTGATATACAAGTGGGGCAATACGTTCGTTGACCCCCACCGGCGCGCCAGCTTTTCTTCGCTGAAAGAGATGGTATCGCTGTTCACCGGCATGATCGTTTCGCTGGCGCTCGGCTACGCCATCGATCAGCTGGACAAAAGCGGCGATCTGACGCGCGGCTTTCTGCTGTCGTCAATATGCATGTTCATTTTCTGTGCCGCCGACCTGATCTGCCTGCTCCTGATCAAAAACGACAAAAATGCCGAAACGGAAACAGTGCCGCCGCCGAAACTGTCCGAGATCATGCGCAATACTTTCGGGAACCGCAACTACGTCAAAACCGTTATCCTCAAATGCCTGTGGTGGGGCGGAGTCTACACTACGATCGGCTTCCTGGGCACATACAAGCAGGAGGAGCTGTTTTACACGCTGGCGCAGATACAGATAATAAACATAATCGCCTGCGGCTGCCGATTCGCGATCTCGAAGCTGTTCGGCCGGTTCTCGGACAAGCACGGTTTCGTGCGCGGCATCCAGCTGGCGCTTACTATTCTCGCCGCCGCGTTCACGGTCAACATGTTCACGGCGCCAAATACCCGGTGGCTGATCATCGTTTTCGTCGTGCTGTACAACATCAGCCAGGCCGGCACGTATCAGAACATGATCAATATAACGTACGCGTTTGTTGACGTCAGGTATTTCGTGCAGGCCGCCGCGCTGAAGGACTGCATTGCCGGTGTGTTCGGCTTTCTGTGCGCGCTCGGCTCGGGCAGGCTGCTGGCCGCGATACAGGCAAACGGCAACAAACTGTTCGGCATTCCGGTATACGCGCAGCAGGTGCAGTCAGCAATATCGCTGCTGTTCGTCATTGCCGCGTTCCTGTTTGCGCAGCTTGCGCTGTCGCATGAGAAAACGATGCTGCAATAAGAAAGTGATAAGTTATAAGTGATAAGTTATAAGTTATAAGTTATAAGTTATAACTCGGAACTTGAAACTTAAAACTTGAAACTTATCACTTGAAATTTGCCACTGTTTTGTGTTACATTGACAGCCGAATAATACTGATTGGAGAGCGCGTTCATGGAATTTGCGTCGGTACTGTTTATAGAGTTATTTCTGCCTGTGCTGCTGATACTTTACTATCTGCCGGGGCTGTTCATAAAGACGCCGCAGACGCGCACGCGGGTGCGCAATATACTGCTGCTGGCCGCGAGCCTGCTGTTCTACGCCGTGGGCGGTCTGAAGCAGCTGGGGCTGTTTATCGGCACCATCGCGTTCAACTATATATTCGGTATATTGATCGAGCGTACGGCTGGAGAAGGCGGCGACAGCGGTGTTGATGGCAAAAAACGCGCCAAAGCTGTGTGTGCGCTCGGGATCGTGGTCAACGCCGCAGTACTGGCGCTGTTCAAATACTTTACGCTGGCGGGCACGCTGATCGTCCGTGTGCGGGAAAGCGGCAGTTTCTTCCGCGCCGTATATATCCTTGGCAATCAGCCCGCGGCGGGCGTTTACAACCTCGCCATGCCGCTGGCGATCTCCTTCACCACTTTCCAGTCCATCGCGTACCTTGCGGACGTGTATCAGCGCAAAGTGCACGCCAGCCGGGAGCCGCTCACCTTTGCGCTGTTTCTGTCGCTGTTCTGCCAGCTGGTGCAGGGCCCGATAATGCGGTACGGCGAGCTGGCGCCGCAGCTGCGGGAGCGCACCGTTGACCTCGAACAGTTCCGGCTCGGGCTCAGACGGTTCTGCTACGGTATGGGTAAAAAGGTGCTGATCGCCAATACTGTTGCCGCCGCGGCCAACAAGATCTGGGGCGCCGAAAAGATCCCGGACCTGGGTTCCGGCATCGCGTGGCTGGGTCTCGTGCTGTTCACGCTGCAGATATACTACGATTTCTCCGGTTACACCGACATGGCCATCGGTATCGGCGGCATGCTGGGCTTCCGGATCAGTGAAAACTTCGATTATCCGTACACCTCGCTCTCGATACAGGAGTTCTGGCGGAGATGGCATATCACGTTGTCCTCCTGGTTCCGCGACTATATCTATATTCCGCTGGGCGGCAGCCGCGTCCCCCTCGGCCGGATCTGCTTCAACCTGCTGGTGGTATTCTTTGTCACCGGAATATGGCACGGCGCTTCCTTGAATTTCATACTGTGGGGCCTTCTTTTCGCGCTGTTCAGCGTGCTGGAGCGGCTGTTCCTCGGAAAACTGCTTAAGAAGAATCCGGTCAAGCCGGTCAACTGGCTGTACACGCTGTTCGTGGTGATGATGGGCTGGGTGCTGTTCCGCGCGCCGAGTCTGGCCGCCGCCGTGGAGTATTTCGGTCAATTGTTCGCCTTTAAAGCCTCATCGCAGGGCTACACGGTACTCAGCTACCTGAATTTCGAAGTGATGGCGGCAATGCTCTTCGGCATTCTGCTGTGCGGCTTCGTGCAGCGGCCGCTGAAAAAGGTCAAAGAAAAACTGCAGGACAAGCCGGTGTTTCTGATCGTTGACACCGTGCTGCAGCTGGCAATACTGGCCTGGTCGCTGGTGCTGCTGGTGGCGGGTTCCTACAACCCGTCCATATACGGCAATTTCTAAGGAGGACGGACAATGAACGCGCACCGCAAAGTCAGTTTCAAAGCCGTACTCACCGTAGTTGCCGTCGTGCTGGCGGCGGCGGTCGTTGCCGCGCCGTGGCTGATCCACGCAGTGGCAGGGGACAACACAAACGCCGGTGAAGACACCCTCACCGAAAAACGCGAGCTCGCCGAATTCCCGAAAGAGTTTTCCAATGACTGGTTTGCACGCGTCGAATCGTATTTCACCGACCATTCACCGGCGCGAAACCGTCTGATCGGGCTCAAGACCGCGACGGCGCTTAAATATGACGGCTTTTACCGCAAAAACGTGAGTCCGGTGCTGACCAATATCGTCATCGGCAAACAGAAGCCGCAGAACGCTCAGCAGCCGGATCCGGACAATTCCGCCGGGCCGGAGGCTACCGTCGACATCGGGTTGATAATTGGTTTCGACACTCCGCGGCCTACAGAATCGCCCGCAGAAACGCCGGTAATTACCGACGCACCGACACCGACGCCTACTCCCGAATTGACCGACGCACCCACGCCCACTCCGACACCGGAATTGACTGCCACGCCGGAGCTCACGGCCACGCCGGGTGCGACATTGCCGCCGGACGCGACCGCGGAGGCTCCGATCGTCACTGCCACACCCACGCCGGTACCGACCGCCACCCCGACGCCGAAACCTACGCCCACGCCCACTCCGAAACCCACCGCTACGCCCGCGCCGACGCCTACGCCCCATGTGCATAACTTTACGGTGGTCAGATCCAGTACCGCGGATCTGGACAACTACGGCTACACGCTGAAGCGCTGCGCTTCCTGCGGAGAGTATTCATTGACGGATTATGTACCGAAATTGATCGATGACTCGTACCTGGCGCCGGAATACGCCGGCGGCGCGATATACGGCAAGCGCGACTGGCTGTTCTACAGCGGCGACAGTTCGGAGGCGTACTATCGGGGCACGAACCTGTTGACCAGTGAAGAGATGGCTTCCTGGAGAGCCGCTTTTGAGGCGCTGGATGAAGTCTGCAGGTCGAAGGGCATTGACCTTGTGATCATGGCGGCGCCGAACAAAGAGCAGATGTACCCGGAATATATGCCGAACTATAAGGTGGAGACGCAGAACAAACGGCAGGACGTGTTTCTGAATTATATGCAGGGCAGCAGCGTGCGTTATGTCTACCCGAAGGCGGAACTGACGACTACTAAGATCTTCTACGATGTTTTCTATAAGCAGGATACCCACTGGAACGGCCTGGGCGGCTTTACGGGGGCAATGGCGATCTACCGCGCGCTGGGCCTTCAGACTACCAACGTGTTTGAACTGGATGTGACAGAAAAGACGCGCGAAGGCGGCGACCTGTCCAACTTCAGCGGGTATAAGACAACGTACCGCGACTGGTCGTACTCGTACAAGCCCGGGATCACGACTACGGTGGAATACTTCGAGAATCATGTGACGTCGTCAAATACCGAATTGTCTCAGTTCCATGCCGACGGTGCGCTGTACGCAGACAAAAAGATCGTGGTGCTGGGCGACTCGTTCCGGCACGGGTTGACCGCGGTGCTGAGCAAAGATTTCGGCAGATCCACGTTTGCGCACCGCAAGGAAATGGACTATCAGACGCCGGTGGTGATGGAGGCGCTCGCGGAACTCGGACCGGGCGACGTACTTGTGCTGATGGCGGTGGAACGGTACGACGGACAACTGCCCGGCGCCGCGGATACGCTGCGGGCGATCCTGCAAAACTGAACGGACAATACTGAATGGACAATACTGAATGATCGTGATCAATTGACATAGACGGATGGTGTAAGTATTGAAGAACAAACAGATCGATATCCCGCCGGAAGAGAAAAAACGCGCGGGCACGATAATTAAAGAGTACCTGATAATCACCCTGGGCGCACTGCTGATCGCGCTGGAGGTGCATGTGTTTGAGATCCCCAACGGATTTACTATCGGCGGCGTCAGCGGCATCGGTATCGCGCTGGGCAAACTGATCGGTTTCGGGACGACCAATATCATCTCGCTCCTGAACATACTGCTGCTGATACTGGGCTTCGTTTTTCTGGGCCGGTCCTGCGGCATCCGCACGGTGTACTGCTCGCTGATCTATTCGGGGTTCCTGAAACTGCTTGACCTGGTCATGCCAATAAAGCAGCCGCTCACCGACGAGCCGCTGCTGGAACTGTGCTGCGTCATTTTATTGACCGCCATCGGCAGCGGCCTGATCTTCCATTATGAAGCGACCTCCGGCGGCACGGACATCATCGCCATGATCCTGAAAAAATATACGCCGCTGGACGTAGGCAAGGCGCTCCTGTGCGTGGATTTTGTGGTTTCGATCTCCGCGTTTTTCGTGTTCAGCATCAAGATCGGTCTGATCTCGGTGGTGGGCGTGTTCGTGCGCGGTTTCCTGATCGATGCGGTAGTGGAAAACTTCAACAGCTGCAAGTATTTTACGATCATTACGGACAAACCGGAAGAGATCAAAAAGTACGTGCTGGAAGACCTGTCGCGGGGGGCAACGCTCATCCGCGCGGAAGGCGCCTACACCGGTTCGGAAAAGACTGTGGTCTATACGGTGTGCCGCCGTTTTGAGGCGCGGCGCCTTCAGCAGACCGTACACCGTATCGATCCGTCCGCGTTCACAATAATCACCACGAGCAGCGAGATAATCGGGAGCGGGTTCCGACACATCTAATTTAGTCTTTGAATAGAATTGGGAAATTAGATTTAGTGTTTTAGCAGAATTAGGGAATTGTATGGAAGAAGTCAAAACCCGGACGCAGAATATCGACAAATTCAGGGTGCTCAGCGGCAGCTGGCTGAAGATAATTGCCACGGCGGCAATGCTGATCGACCACATTGCGGCAGTATTTTTGCGCAGCGATCCGGTCGCGTTGTTAACGGTCTTCGGGCGCACACTGACGCTGTACGCGCTGCTGCGGGGAATAGGCCGGATCGCGTTTCCGATATATGCGTTTCTGATCACTGAAGGGTTTATCCATACCGGTGACCGCAAGCGTTACGGCATCAGTCTGGCGCTGTTTGCGCTGCTTTCCGAGGTGCCGTGGGATCTGGTGCATCACGATAAATTCTTTTCGATCGCCTCACAGAATGTGTTTTTCACGCTGTTCCTAGGGTACCTTGCGATCTGTATGGCGGAAAAATACCGGGAAAAACCGTTTATACAGGCGGCCTGGCTGATCGGCCTGCTGATCGTGTCTTTGCTGCTGCGCGCGGATTACGGGATCAGCGGCTACTGCTTTATTGTGTTCATGTATGCGCTGCGGGAGCGCGAACTGCTGCGCGCGGTCATCGGCTGCGGCTTTTTGTCGTCGCGCTGGAAAGCCGGACTGGCTTTTATCCCGATCGCGCTGTACAACGGCAAGCGCGGCTTTATCCGCGGACCCGTGGCTAAATACTTTTTCTACGTTTTTTATCCGCTGCACCTGCTGGTGCTGTACCTGATCAAAGTGTATTGTTGAACAATAATAGAGGCCGCGATCCCGGATAACACCGGACGCGGCCCTAACTGTCTGATTCCGGTATGATTTTATCGCGTCAGCTGGCCATTGCCTCCAGTCCGGAGATGTAGGAAGCGGCTTCGTGAGTAGCCAGCATGCCGGTGTAGGAGTTGTTCGGGTCGGGGGTGCGTCCTAACTGAGCCAGTGCCAATTCCCAGCCTACGTCGGTCGCAATGTCTTTTAACGGAGCCAGGTCGCTTCGGGAAGAGATGCTGAGGATCATCTGGACGAGTTCGTTGTCCATGATATTGGTCGTGCTGGCACCGGGCATAAACGCGGAGGCCACTGCCTGATTCATCAATTGGTACACGGTCATGCCGTCTTCCGAGAGCCCGGCTCCCTTAAGCGAATGGCGGTCATTGTAGTATGAAGAGACGCTGGTGCATATCTCGGACAACCGCTGCTCGGTCTTGGTCAGCAGTTTGTTAAGGCCGGAGGCGGCATTGATGACAACGTCGTTGCCCGGACGGTAGAAGCCCATGGAACGCAGGGGGACAACGGTCACGAGATCGGCGCTGTTGACCACGTTGAATATATTGTCTGTGTAGTACGCGGGCACCTGGATGCTGTTGTCCGCGGGAGTGTGCAGCGTCAACGACGGCGCGATGGGGTAGATATAATTCAGCGCGGTGCTGCGGGCGTCGTTGTACAGGAGGCCCAGCAGGTTTGCCACTGAACCGCCGCGGGAGTGGCCGCAGATCAGCAGCAGCGCGTCGGGGTCCTTGGAGATCGTAGACTTGGTGGCGTTGAAGATCTCATCCGCCGCGGCTTTGAAGTTCTCGGCATAGAGCGTATTGTCGGAGTGAGAGGGGGCAATATCCACGTTGGAATACCATTCGCCGCCAACAGTGTGCAGTATCAGTATCACATACACGGTGCGGGTCTGACCGCCCATATCGATATAGCCTTTCGCGAAGGTGTACGCGGAAGTGTGAGACCGGTCGCTGGAATCTTTGCCGTAATGATTCTGGCCCAGCACAGTGAAGTTGTGGCTTTCCGTAGCGGCTTTGACCTCGGCCGCGGTCTCACCGGCACTGCTCATTTTAAGCAGTTCGAGTGCCAGATTCGCGCTGAATTCGGTGCTGCTGGCGGGGATCGTCAGCCCGGTGATCTTGCGCACGTTGGGGTCTTCCGTAGGCGCGGGAGTTTTAGTCGGAGCCGGAGTCTTGGTAGGTGCCGGCGTCGGAGTTTTGGTAGGTGCAGGAGTGGGCGTTTTGGTGGGCGCCGGAGTAGGTGTCTTAGTCGGGGCCGGCGTGGGCGCAGCGGTGGCAGCGGGCGTATCGGTAGGCGCAGCGGTCGGTCCTTCCGTCGGAGCCGGCGTAGATTCTTCGGTGGGGACAGCGGTCGGTTCGTCCGTGATCACAGGCGCATCTGTTAAGACCGGCGCGTCAGTTACGACCGGTGCGTCGGTGACCACGGGCGCCTCGGTCACGACCGGATCGCCGCTGGCATCCGGTGCATCGGTGACCACGGGCTCATTTGTATTGACCGGTTCATCCGTGGGGGCGATCACCACATCGCCGGTTTTGTCCGGCGTGTTCGGCTTCTCCTTGACCCCGCAGGCCGCCGCGCAGAGCAGCAGCGCAAGCACGAGCAGCAGTACGCCGGCAGCATTGATATTGAAAAGTTTATGCAGTCTGAACGATATTTTTTTCATGATCTTTCTCCGTTTTCCCGCGTTGCCCGAATGGGAAATTTAATGGCTTTCAACTGCGTTTTTGGGCAGTTCTGTATTATTTTACATTATTTCGGCCTGTATTACAACATTTAATTTGGCGTTTGTGCCCGTTTGCGTCTGCCCCGGAGCGTCAGGACAGCTGCCGCCGCGCCGCCTGCGGCAAGTAAAGCCAGCCCCGGTATCAAGACCGCTTTCCAGGGGAAGCCGGAGGAGTGGGCATTGTCCGCATCCTCCGGGCCCGGTTCACCGGCGTACAGTTCGATGCCTGCGATGGATTTGTCCGCGGTGTTGCTGCCGAGGTTCAGCCAGAGCAGTTTGACGTAGCGGTAGTTGCCCGAGAGCGCCTCGGTGACCACGGGTCTGTCCCCGGTATAAACGATGTTGGCGCCGCGCAGCGTTGCGTCCGCCAGGATGGTCCAGTCGCTGCCGTCTTTTGAACCCTCGACGCGGTAGCGGGGGATGAGGGCGTTGTCGCCGACGCGGATGTTGATGCCGGAGAGCCCTTTGAGTTCGTTAAGATCCATCAGGATCGTCTGGCTGCCGATGGGCGCGAACGGGATCCACAACGTCGAATCATCATTGTCGAACAGTGCGTCCACGGTGTCGGAGGCGTTGCCGGCGGCATCATAAATATAGCTGCCTGAGCATCTGACCTCCGGGATCTGCAGGTCGCCCGCGTATTCCGGTAGCGCGTCCGGTTCCTGCGCGAGCCACGCGGCGGCTTCGTAGGCGGCGGCCCAGTTGCCCGAGACTTTGCTGAAAGTCACGCGCAGATACTTGCATGTATACTCGGCACCCAGCCGGCGGGTGAACAGGGAAGTGTCGCTGATGTACGAGGCGGGTTCGTTGTCGCCGCGGTATATTTCGCGCCAGTTTGCGCCGTCATCGGAGATCTCCAGCACGTAGCTGATGCTGCCGGTACCGCGGTACATGTTCAGGGAGAAGGTGTTGAAGCCGCGCGCTTCGGGCAGTTCATACCACAGGCTTTGCGGGAACTCGGGGCCGGAGGCGCACCACCAGGTGGCGGGGTCGCCGTCGATCGTCCGCGCCGCTCCGAAGTCCGCGCCGCTTCGGCTGGAGGCCTCCGCGTTCGCGCCGGTCAAAATGTTGGCGCCGCGTCGGTTGGCAGCCGCGATCGCGTCCGCTTCGGAGCCGGTAAGCCCGGCGAGGATGCTGTCGGTGTACGCCTTTTCGGTCTTGTATGCGCCGAGTTTACGGCTCGTGACCAGCAGCACCCAGTCGCCTGCGGTGGGTTTCTGCGGGATCGTGTATTTGCCGCCTTTGACTTTGATATTATTTGAGATCTCTACGAATTTGCCGGTGAGCGGGTCGTACCAGCGCGCGGCATATTTTGCTTTGGAATTGAGCCCCCGGAGCTCGCCGGTGTCGCGGGACGGGTTGTAGAAGTAGGCCACGTACGTGTCGGCGTTGTCCGAGGCGGCCACCACTTTGTTTTCCGCTGTGAGGTCGGAATAAGAATCATCATTAAACCTTGGTACGAGCCGGCTGAAGTCAACATACTTAAAGAACTCCGCCATGTACTTCATCTCGTACGAACCGGGCTTGTCGATGCCCATGTACCAGGGTTCGAAACTGAACGAGCCATACCAGCCGGTGTTGCCGGCGGTGGAGTAGTTGTTGGCCCAGACGCCTGTGACGCCGTATGTAAAGCCGTAACTGCCGCACAGATTGGCCTTCCACGCGGAGATGCGCGAGGCGTTGTAGCCATTGAAGCCGCCGCAGATGATATCTTCGTAGTTCGCCTCGGTCTCCACGAAGGGTTTGGAGCCGCCGGCGCGCGTATTGTCCCAGTAGCCTTTGTAGACCGCTTTGGACTGGATCAGCGTGCCGTGACCGCTCTGCAGCGCGTAGAAGGAGTGCCAGGATTCCGCGTCCAGCTTCGCGATGAATTCGTTGTCAACGGAAAGCGGATACTGATGCGCGCCCTGCGGATGGTCGTACCCGTCGCCGGCGTCAACGACCCTCGCGGAGGACACCCAGCGGTCGAACTGCGCTTCGCCGGTAATTTCCTGCGCGGTGATCCACACCACCGGGTACGCGGCGTAGCGGGCGGTGAGGTACCGGGAGAAACGGTTCAGTTCTTCTTCCGACATGGCGCCGGTGGTGCTGGAGTGCACGCCGTAGCCCAGCGCGATCACCATGCCTTTTTCGGCCAGGTAATCGAACATTTTGTCGATTTTATCGGCGAAAGTGTCAGTGTTGACACTGAAATATTTACCGCGCCACAGGCTGGGTTCCGATGTGGTGCCGCGCTGGCCGCCGCCGTCCGATTCGGCGCTGTCGAAATACGTCTGATACACGGTGAAGCCTTTTGCCAGCCGGTCGTCAACCTCGTGCGTGAACTGGTTGTGGCAATTGCAGCCGGGATAATTGCACTGCGTTATGGAAACGTAGTTCGGCGCCTGCCAGTTGGTGTCGCCGAGCCAGTAGAAAGGCGTGCCGTCGTCGTGGACGAAGTATCTGCCGTTGTCCGAGTTCTTAACAAAGCCGTGTTTGTCAATGTCCGTGCTGCCGGTGTTGGCCACCGCGGTGAGCGTGCCGGTCACGTTGTGCAGTCCGGAATTGTCCGTGTCGGTGGCGGTGACGGTGTAAGTCCAGACGCCGGTCTTGGTGGGGGCGAAACGCACGCGCCATTCGTCGCCTCCGTACCAGAAACCGTACAGGTGGATCTTCGTGCCGTCCTCGTGCACGAATTCGGCGTCAATATCCACGTCTTTGTACGGATTTTTATATTTTTTAGCGCTTTTGAGGACAATATCGATGCGTTTCCACACTTCTACGCTCTCCGCGGCGCTCCCGGCCGCCGGCAATGTCAACATCATTCCGGGCACCATTAAACTCACCCCCAGCAGCAGCGTCAATATTTTTAAAAGATTCCTTCTCATCTGCCTATCACCTTCCGTTTCAAACGGTCTGTTTCGTCAGTTCCATGGCTATTTTACAACGCGCGGCAGGCCGCTTGCAACCTGTAACTTTTTGAACACGGGTCTGTCCCCATGTTTAAAACCGGGGTCTGTCCCCGTGCTTAATACGGCTTGACTTCTCCGCGGCAAAATGTTAACATTTTGACATGATAAATAGAATACAGACCGGGAGGGACTCGAATGTTGATCTGGACAGAGTATTCCACGAAGCAGGTGTTCGGAAACGCCAGACCGCAGCGCGATTCAAAGAACGCGATAACGGTGGACGCAGCGCGCGGAGCGTATTGTGCCGCGCAGGTGATCGTGCGGGATATTGTCCCCATTGAGCTTGAACGTATCGAAGTAAAGCGCCGCGGCGCGGAGGGCGCCGGAAAGCGGCGCAAAGAAAGCGTCGGCGACATCAAAGTCAGACTGTTCCGGCAGGAATACACCGTGTACAACGACCGCACCGCGTACCCGGATCGACTCAGCGCCGTCAAGGCGGGGAAGACCAAAATGAAATTGACGCCCCACTGCGCCCACGGCTTCTGGGTCGATTTTTATGTGCCCGCGGAGGCAATGCCGGGAATATATGAATATGTATTGACGCTCTCCGGCCCGTTCGGCAGCGCGGAAGCAAAGCTTACGCTGAAAGTGCACAAGGCTACGGTACTGCCCGCAGCGGAATCGCGCTTCAGCCACGAGTATTTCTACAATCTCCAACTGCTGCCCGGCGCGAAGATCAAACGCTTCACCGAAGAATGGTGGCAGCTGCTGGGCCATTACGCCGATGTGTTCCGGGAACTGCGCAACAACTGTATCTGGGTGCACATCAACGATCTCCTGCTGAACAGCGGCAGCAAAGCGCGCGAAGACGGCAAACTTGACCTCCGGTGGGAGACCTTCGACCGGTATGCGCAGCTGTTTATTGACCGCGGCGCCGCGTCGAGCTTCACCGTGCTGAGCACCATACAATCCGTAGAGGGCAAATATATCTCCGCCATCGGTCCGGACGGCAAGACTCACACTCTGGATACGCCGTCGGAAGCAGCGGCGGCCTACATTCGCGAACTCTACGCGCAGCTCCGCGCGCACCTGAAAGAAAAGGGGTGGCTGGGCATTTTCCGCACGCATCTCGAAGACGAACCTCACACCACGGACGTCTGGCTCTGGGCTCACGCGATCGTTTCCGAAGTCTGCCCCGAACTCGTCATCGGCGAGCCGCTGGACATGATCGAGAGCGCGCGTGGCACTGCGGACAAAGCTGCCTGGATGGTGCCGAGAGTCAACGTGTTCCAGGACGATCCGGAACTGTTCCGGCGGTTCGTTGACCGCGGCGGCGAGCTCTGGCTGTACTCCTGCTGCTTCCCGGAGGAGGCGTGGTATCTGAACAAATTCGTTGACCTGCCGTTCATACGCTCCCGCCTGATGGAGTGGGCGTGCATCGACGTGGGCGCCAAAGGGTTCCTGCACTGGGGCTTCAATTTCTGGGGCGACGGCCATTCGCTGTACGGGTACAACGCGGATGCGCGCTTTAAAGGCGACGGCGCCATCGTATATCCCAATGTGCGGGCCAAAGAACTGGACATCGGCGCCCGGTTCATAAATACGCGGGACGGACTTCAGGACGCGGATCTGTTCATGCAGCTGCTGGGTTCCGGGAGACCGGAACTGATCGCCGCGGCCCGCAAGATCGCTGGTTCCGCCACCCACGGCTCATTCATAAACTTCAGCGACGACGATGAAGCCTTTGCCAAAAAGCAGCGCGCGCTGCTGGCGCTGGCGGACAAGATGTACTGACAGAATGACCCATCGACAACAATATAGGAGGATCACCATGACAAGCAAAAAACTGTTGAACGAATTTAAAGCTCCCGGCGTCGCGTACCGCGGCAAACCCTTCTGGTCCTGGAACGGCGAACTGGAAAAAGACGAGCTGATCCGCCAGACGCACGTAATGAAAGAAATGGGCTTCGGCGGCTATTTCATGCATTCCCGCGCCGGACTCATCACCGAATATTTGGGCGACGACTGGTTCGACATGATCAACGCCGTTGCCGACGAGAGCGAGAAGATCGGCATGGAAGCGTGGCTGTACGACGAGGACCGCTGGCCCAGCGGCTCCGCGGGGGGCAAGGTCACCGTTGACCCCCAGTACCGTATGAAGTCGCTGGTATTGACCGAACTGCCGCCGGAAAAGTACACGCCGGACAAGAACGACCTCGCGGTGTTCTACGGACGCGTGGACGGCATCAATATATACGAATACGAAGAACTCAGGAACGGCGCGAAGCCGGAGCCCAGAGAAGGGTATAAAGTCCTGCGCTTTACCGTAGTCCCGGACGCGCCCAGCAGCGGGTACAACGGCACCACGTACATCGACACGATGAGCCTGAAAGCCACGAAACGCTTCATCGAACTGACTCACGAAGAGTACCTGAAGCGCTGCGGCGACCGCATCGGCCGCTCCATCAAAGGCATATTCACCGACGAGCCGCACCGCGGACACATGCTGGACAATCTCGGTGAGCGCGACGGCGTGCGTACCTGCTCGCTGTGCTATACCGACGATTTCTTTGAAGAGTTCGAAAAACGCTACGGCTACAGCGCCCGGGCAATACTCCCCGAGATCTATTACAACAAAGACGGCCGCAAGATCTGGCCGGTCAAGCACGATATAGTTGACCTCTCCGAAGCGCTTTTCCTGGAGCGGTTCGCAAAGCCCATCAACGACTGGTGCATCGCACACGGGATCGAGTTCACCGGCCACGTGCTGCACGAGGATTCGCTCACCAACCAGACGGTGCCGCAGGGCTCGCTGATGCGGTTCTACGAGTACATGGGCTATCCGGGCATCGACATCCTTTCCGCGGGCAACCGCTGCTACTGGGCCGCCAAACAGCTGGATTCGTCCTGCCGTCAGCTGGGCAAGAAATGGCGTTTGTCCGAACTGTACGGCTGCACGGGCTGGCAGTTCAACTTCAAAGGCCACAAAGCGGTAGGTGACTGGCAGGCCTTGTACGGCATCAATCTGCGCTGCCCGCACCTGTCCTGGTACACGATGGAAGGCGAGAGCAAGCGCGACTATCCCGCCAGCATCCTGCATCAGGCAACGTACTACAAAGACTACAATACGGTGGAAACGTATTTCGCCCGCTTCGGCCTCATGATGCAGCAGGGCAAGCCGCTGTGCGACGTCCTGGTGCTGAATCCCATCGAATCCGTGTGGAGCCGGGTGCATATCGGCTGGGCGCACTGGATATCGCCCGCGGACGGCGACGTGCACGCGCTGGAGGGAAAATACCAGCAGCTGTTCCGGATGCTGGCGAACAACCAGATCGATTTCGACTACGGCGACGAAGAGATGCTGAGCCGGCTGGCGTCGGTGCGCGCGGATGCAGACGGCGCGGCGCTGAAGGTGGGCAAAGCGGAGTACCGTACGGTGGTGGTTGCCGGTGCGGAGACCATGAGATCGTCCACGTACAAGCTATTGAAGCGGTTCGTGGAGAAAGGCGGCCGCGTGGTGTTTGCGGGAGAGGCGCCGGGGTACATTGACGCAGAGCCTTCGGACAAACCTGCTAAACTGGCGGCGAAAGCGGTCTGTGTGAAATTCGAGGAAAAGGCGCTGGCGAAGGCAGTCCGGGCCAATCTCGGCATCGACGTGCGCGTCACTTCCGGCGGCAATATCGAACACCGCGTTTTGGCCCAGGCGCGTTATGACGAGGCAAACGGCAATCTGTACGTAGCTCTGCTCAACGCCGATATGAATACCGAACTGCGCGGCCTGAAACTCACGCTTAAGGACAATATAGGACTCCTGAAAGGGCAGCGGCTCCAGGCGCAGGAATGGCAGCTGATCGACGGTGCGCGCTATGCCGTGCCTTTTGTCCGCGCGGCCGGAACGCTGACGCTGGACTTCGACCTGCTGCCGGGCGGTGAACATTTATTCGTGTTTACCCCGAATAAAGAAGACCTTCCGGGCAAGGCGGAACGCGGCGAGACAGTGTATGTGACCACCGCGGCGCCGAAGTTCGAGTATACGCTGGACGAACCAAACGTGCTGGTACTGGACAAAGCCGAATTCCGGCTGAACGGCGGGCGTTGGAAACCCGCGGCGGAAGTGCTGCGCGTTGACCGCGCGGTCCGCGATCTGGTGGGGATCGAACACCGCGGCGGCGGCATGCTGCAGCCCTGGTACGCGAAGCTGAACTACACCGAAAAGTACGGCAAACTGGAGCTGCGCTTCCGTTTTGACGCCGAAAAAGTGCCGGAAGGTGAACTGTTCCTGGCGCTGGAGCGGCCCGAGAACTGGGAAGTGAAACTGAACAACAAACTGCTTACCCACCGGCCGGAGGACGGATTCTGGATCGACAACTGCCTGCAGAAATACATATTGCCGCCGCGCGCCGTGAAAGCGGGCGAGAACGTGCTGCTGCTCTCCACGGAATTCATGCGCACCACTAACGTGGAGGCGGTATATCTTGCGGGCGACTTCGGCGTGAAGTTCGGACCGGAGCAGCGCTGCATTCTGACGGACCGGCCCGCGAAGATCGGCTACGGCGAGCTCAAAGAGTACAACCTGCCGTTCTACACCGGCTGCCTCACGTACCATTTGAAAAAGCTCAAAAAGCCCGAAAAAGGCGACCGGCTTATCCTGCGCGTGGCACATTATTCGGGCAGCCTGGTCAAGGTCACCCGCCGCGGCGACATCAACGCGCCGGACAAGATCGTACTGGGCTGGGATCCGTACGAAGCGGACGTGACCGACTGGGTCAACGCGGGCTGCGACATTGACGTCACGCTGGTGCCGAGCCGGAAGAATCTGTTCGGACCGCTGCATCAGGTGCCCGTTGACCCCGGCGCCACCGGCCCCGGATCGTTCTGCACAGGCGGCGCAGGCTGGAGCGACGACTACAACCTGATCAGCAGCACCATCGGCAAGATCGTGATCGAATACCGCCGCGGCTGAGTTTTTTAAACGGGGGACAGACATGGAGTCCAAAAACGAGATCCGGACTATATGCAATCCGGTGAACATCAATTACCAGTACCAGCCGGGCTACAACGGGCGCGAGTCCGCGGACCCGGCGGTGGTACTGTACAAAGATAAGTATTTCCTGTTTGCTTCCCACGGCTCGGGATACTGGATCTCGGACGATCTGGCGGACTGGCAGTTCATCCGTGTGGATACGGAGAAGTTTCCGGACTTCGCGCTGTTCGCGCCGGCCACGCTGGTGATCGGAAACCGTATGTACATCACACACTGTCAGGGCGGCAATATCCTTTACTCCGACGATCCCTTCGACCCGGACTCCTGGGTCAATATCGGCAAAGCGTACCGCTGGGACGACCCCGCGTTTTTGTACGATGACGACGGATATGTTTATTTGTACGAGGGGCTTAACCGGGTGGAGCCGCTGCACGCCGCCAAACTGGATCCGGCGGACAATATGCGCCTGGTGGCAGGCCCGGTGCCGATATTCAGTTCCGATCACGACAACCGCGGCTACGAGTGCCACGGGAACAACAACGAAGACACAGTCACGCTGCCGTGTCTGGAGGGCGCCTGGGTCAATAAACTGAACGGCAGGTATTATCTGACCTATGCGGTGCCGGGTACGGAAGTCTCGACGTATTGTGACGGGGTCGCGGTTTCCGACTCGCCGATGGGCCCTTTCGTCAATTGCGACAACAGCCCCGCCGTCTTCAAAAACACCGGCTTCATGCGCGGTGCGGGCCACGGCTGCCTGTTTGCGGACAAGCGCGGCAGGCTGTGGAAAATGGACACTGTTTCTATCAGCGTCAACCATATTTTCGAACGCCGCCTGTGCCTGTTTCCCGCCAAACTTGCCGCGGACGGCCGGCTGTACACCAACACGCTCCGGGGCGACTATCCGATGATCCTGCCTCACGACACGGCAGATCCGTTCACTCAGGCGGACGCCGGGCTCAGCCTGCTTTCTTACGGCTGCGAATTGGCGGCATCCTCGGTGCTGGATGAAACGCACGATCCCGCCCGCGCGTTTGATGAGGATCTGAAGACCTGGTGGAGCGCGTGTTCCGGCGACCCGGGCGAATGGCTGAAGGCGGATCTGGGCCGGGAGTACGACGTGTTTTCGGCGCAGGTCAATTTCGCGGATCAGGATATCGTACCCTGCGGCGGCCGAGACAACGGCTTCGCGTACAAATACACGCTGGAAGGCTCGCGGGACGGGGAGGCGTGGGAACTGCTCATTGACCGGCGGGACAACGATGACGACTGTTCTCATGAATACTTCCAGCTGCCGGCGGGAACGCGCATCCGGTACGTCCGGCTCACCAACTGCGGCGTATTTCCGGCAGGCGGCAAAGTGGCCGTATCGGGCCTCAGGCTGTTTGGCTTCCCGCAGGGGGAGGCGCCGGAACAGGCGCCGGAGTTTCGGGCGGAGCGGGGCGTTGACGCCCGCGGCATGACGGTCAGCTGGACGCCGGTGCGCGGGGCGGAGGGGTATTTTGTGCGGTTCGGCGTTGACCCCGCGGAACTCCGCACGCAATACCAGATCATCGGCGAATGCCGGGCCGAGATCCGCAGCCTGATCCGCGGCGTGCATTATTATGTGACTGTGGACGCGTACAGTGCGGGCGGCATAGTAAAAGGAACGAAGATGCAGCAGATATGACAGCAAAAGACAAACAGATAGTGCGGGAACTGGCCCGCCGGTACATGGAGTTTGCAGCGTCCGAACGGCAGCAGCAGATGTTTGCCCGCATGCGGGACAACAACGACCTGATCCCCGGCCGCCCGCCGGTGATACTGGACGAGATACCGTGGTATCAGATCAACATTGACGACGAACTCACATGCGTCTGCGAAGATTCCCGCGCCAGAGGGCTGGAGGACTATTTCCGCAGAGCGCTGTATTATGTAAAGCACTTTCCGAAGGCGGACAACCTGTTTGAACCCTTCGTGCGGCAATGGCGCGCGGTACACGTCACCGACATCGGCGTGGCGCTGCCGAACTATGAGATCCGGCGCACGGACGATTACAACAACATAATTTCCCGCAAGCTCGTTGACGCCCTGGAGGATGAGGCCACGCTTGACCTGTTCCGCCTGCCTGAGATCTCGCTGGATCCCGCGGCGGACGACGCCAATTCCGAGTTCCTTGCGGACCTCCTGGGTGACTCCATACCCGTACGCAAGTGCGATTTCGGCCCGTATTATTTCAGCGCCTGGGACCGCATCGCGTACATGCGCGGTATCGAGGCGATCATGATCGATCTGTACGACCGGCCCGAATACCTGCACGCCATTATGGATAAATTCGTGGCGTACGCAAAAGTCTATATGGATTTCCTTGAGAAGAACCTGACGCCGGACCGCGAGGTAGCGAACATCCACTGCACGCCCGCGCTGATCTCCGGGCTGGGGGACGGACTCAAGGGCACGTGGTTCAGGGACAACGCTCAGCCCCTCGCCAATATCTCGCCGGCAATGTTCGAGGAGTTCGCCGTTGACCCCGTGGTCGATTTAGCAGAGCGCTTCGGCTACACCTACTACGGTTGCTGCGAGCCGCTGGACGACAAACTGGATGCGGTCAAAAAGATCAAAAACCTGCGCAAAGTGGGCTGCACGCCCTGGGCCAACCTGGAACGCACCGCGGAACAGCTGGGAGGCAATTACGTCCTCGCCCGCAAACCCAATCCCGCCCACGTGGCGATCAGCACGGACCCGGACCTGATCCGCCGCGAGACCGAGGAGACCGTTAAGACTTGCCTCAAATACGGCTGCCCGTACGAGATCGTGCAGAAAGACATCAGCACCGTTTCCAATGACCCGCGCAACCTGATCGTCTGGGCGGACACGGTGGGCAGCGTGCTGGATGAGTATTACGGGTGACAAAAAAACTGTTGACAACCTTTCGGCCATATTGTATAATACGCCCTGCGCGAATGAAAAAGCGCAGAAATTGCTCTTATAGCTCAGTAGGTAGAGCGCATCCTTGGTAAGGATGAGGTCACCGGTCCGACTCCGGTTAAGAGCTTTTTTTATGCCCGGAAACGGGCATTCTTTGTTTACGGCATAATAAAAGCGGGTGAGGGGAATCGAACCCCCGTAGTCAGCTTGGGAAGCTGGAATTCTACCATTGAACTACACCCGCGGTTTTTCGGACTTGTCCGCCGGAGCGGCTGTCCGGTGCGTATAATACCACAACGGCGGCGAAATGTCCACAGCATTTTTTGGCATCGAAGAGAATTAGGGAATTAGGCTTAGTGCCTGCATAGAATTAGGAAATTAGGTAATTGCGGAGCGGCCGATCGGCCGCGAATACCACGCGCGAAAAGGAGCGGCGATTTCATCAAACGTGAGTTCATCGCCGGCGGCGATACCTCAATTTCCTAATTCTATTCAAAGACTAAATCTAATTCTATTCAAAGATTAAATCTAATTCTATTCAAAGATTAAATCTAATTCTATTCAAAGTTAAAAGTCTAATTCCTAATTGTAAACCCCTCCGCTCTGTGGTAAAATACTACCGTGCCGGTTTATGGGCGTTTCCGGTCAGCCGGAGCGCGCCAAGGTACGGAGGCACAATGAGGCACCAAGAGGCAAGCGATAACAGATGGGACTTATCAGAGACGCAAAATCAATAGCACGGCGTGACCCCGCGGCCCGCAACGCGCTGGAGGTCTTTTTCCTCTATCCGGGGTACCATGCGCTCATCTATCATAAAGTGGCCAGAGGCTTCTATAAGATAAAGCTGAAGTTTATTGCCCGCTGGTTATCCCAGTTGTGTACCCGCCGCACCGGCATCGAGATCCACCCGGGCGCCACGATCGGGCACGAGCTGTTCATTGACCACGGCGTAGGCGTCGTGATCGGCGAGACCGCGGTGATCGGCGACAACTGTACCATCTACCACCAGGTCACGCTGGGCGGCACCGGTCACGTCAAACACTGCAAACGCCACCCCACCGTGGGCAATAACGTGCTCATCGGCGCGGGGGCCAAGATCCTCGGTCCGGTGACAGTAGGGGACAACGCCATGATCGGCGCCGGTTCGGTCGTGGTGGAAGACGTGCCCGCCAACACCACGGTGACCGGCGTAAAGGCCCGCGTGGTGCGGGTCAACGGCGAAAAGCTGGCGCCGTCCATTGCCCTCGAGCAGCGGGTGGGCGACCCGTTTGCGGTGGAATTGACCGCACTGAAAAAGCGGGTGGAGGAATTGACCGCCCGGCTGAACGCGCTGGATCCGAACGCAAATACGGACGCGTCCGGCGGTGCACCGGCGCAGGCTGAAAACAGTAATTCAGAGGAGGCAGAAAGCTGAAATGAAAATATATAACACATTATCCCGAAGAAAAGAAAAATTCGTACCGCAGGATCCCAATGAGGTCAAGATCTATTCCTGCGGTCCCACGGTATACAGCTTTGCGCACATCGGCAACATGCGCACGTACATTTTTATGGACTCGCTGCGCCGCGTGCTGAAGCGCGAAGGCTTCGGTCTTAAGCACGTTATGAACGTGACGGACGTGGGGCATCTGACATCCGACGCCGACGAGGGCGAGGACAAAATGGAAAAGGCTGCCCGCAAAGCGCAGAAATCGCCGTACGAGATCGCCGAATTCTACGCCGCGGCGTTTTTCAAAGATCTGGAGCGGCTGAATATTGACCGGCCCGAGATCATCGCGAAGGCTACTGACCATATTGACGGCATGATCGAATACGTGGTCGGGCTGTGCGAAAAAGGGTACGGCTACGAGACCTCCGACGGCATATATTTCGATATCGCCAAATTCCCCGGATACGGCAAACTTTCCCGCGCGCGGCTGGACGAGCAGCTGGCGGGCGGCAGCGAACGCGTGGCGGTGAACAGCGAAAAACACAACCCCGCCGACTTCGCGCTGTGGAAGAAAGCTCCGAAGGAACACATCATGCAGTGGCCCAGCCCCTGGGGCATGGGCTATCCCGGCTGGCACATCGAGTGCTCCGAGATGTCCCGCGAGTACCTGGGAGATCTGCTGGATATACATACGGGCGGCGTTGACCACATACCGATCCATCACGAGAACGAGATCGCGCAGTCCGAGGCGCTCATCGGCAAAAAGACCGTAAATTACTGGATGCACGGCGAATTCCTTCTGGTGGACGGCGGCAAAATGTCCAAGAGCCTGGGCAACACGTACACTATTGACACACTGATCGAACGCGGCTTCTCGCCGCTGGCGTTCCGGTACTTCTGCCTGAACGGCCACTACCGCAACAAGCTGAACTTCACCTGGGAGGCGCTGGAAGCCGCGCAGACCGCGCTGGACCGCCTGTACGACACGCTGCTCACGCACAAAAACGCGCCGGACAGCGAGATCACCGACACGGTGCCCGGCGAAGGCCGCTATTCCGGTATGAATATAATGGACGCGTGGCGCAAAGAGTTCGAGTACGCCATCACGGACGACCTGAACATTCCGCTGGCGCTGAGCGTAGTCTGGAAAGCGCTCCGTCACCACACTCCGAACCGCCGTATTTACGATTTTATCGTCTCGCTGGACGATGTGCTGGGGCTGGATCTGGAAGCCGGTACCGAAAAAGCCGCGGAGAAACGCGCGGCGGCGGAGGAGGAAGCGGCAGCCGAACAGAACGAGATCCCGCCGGAAGTGCTGGAATTGTCCGAAGCGCGCATGCAGGCCAAGAAAGAAAAACGTTACGCAGACGCGGACGCGCTGCGCGCCCGGATCGCGGGGCTGGGATACAAAGTGACCGATACCCGCGAGGGACCGGTGCTCACTAAAGAATAAGATCTATGGCAGTCGTCAAAAAGGCAATTTCCGGGCAGCCGGACCATATCGGGAATCTTCGGTCGGGACGCGTTTCCCGCCGCGGCCGGAGAGGATACCGCTGTAACGGGACGGTATTGACCGCAGTCCTGCTGTCACTGGCGCTGCTGTTGTGCGGCCTTGCGGGCTGCCACCGGGGCGGCGACAGCAAAGTGTACTCCGACGCGGGCAAGACCGAACTGGAGCGCTTTGTGCGGCTGGGCGTGTTTCCCGCGGGCACCGGCGCAAAGGTGTCGGACAATATTACCCGCCTCGACGCGGTGCTGGCGCTGGAAAAGCTGATCGGCGCGGGGGACGAACTGCGCGCCGCCGACTATATCCGGCAGCTGGGACCGGAGCTGTCCGTGGATTTTTTCGCGGATCCCGACGGCACCGATGCCAACATGGACAGCACGGTCAGCGCTGCGCAGGCGTATTTCATGTGCCTGAAAGCGCTGAATTATCCTGCGGATACCGCGCCGGAAGCGGCAGGATTCGGATATTACGCGGGGACACTTGACAGCGGCAAACTCACATACGGCAGTTATTCGCTGATACTGAGCGAACTGCTGGGGCTGCGTCCCGCCGGTACTGATGCACCGGTATACCGGATCACGGCGGCAATGGATTCCGGATACCTTAAACTGCTGAAGAACAACGGTCTGTACGACGACATACCGGCTGAACTGGTGCCGGTGTTCAGCGCAGGCTATTATGTGCCGGACAGCTTCAGTTCGGCGAGCGCGTCGGGCAGCGAATGGACCGCCCGGTACGCTAAAGTAAATGCCGAAGCGCTGGAAGCATATTTCACAGAACTGGAAGCCGGCGGCTGGATACTGGAAGGACGCTACCTGCCCGAATCCGAGCCGGATACGACGATGTATTTATACTATAAAGCCAACAGCAGCGCGCCCGACGGGGAGATGGGGCTGGTGCTCAAATTGACGCCGGACGGGATGCTGACCTGGGCACTAATGGCGTGACCGACGCCCGAACAAAGGAGGATAATTATTGACTATGAAAAAACGCACCGATCCGAAGCCTGTGGTAAAAAGAGATTTCAGAGCACTGATACACGACGTCGTTGAAGAGTACGGCGAACGCGAAGCGTATATCATCAAAACGCGCCGCGAAAAGGGCGACGTGCCTGCCGAGTACCGCACCGTGACCTTCCGGGAATTCAGCAAGGAAGTGCGCGAACTGGGCACTGCGCTGCTGGAGCGGTTTCCCGCCGGCGCGCGCATCGGCGTCATGGGTGAGAACCGCTACGAATGGTGTCTGTCGTATCTGGCGATCGCAACTTCCGGATTTGTGGTGGTGCCGGTGGATAAAGAGCTTAACCGCGAGGAACTGATCCACGTGCTGGGCGAATCCGAAGCGTCCTGCATCATCGTGTCGGATAAAATATACGAGAAAGCGCTGAAACTGGCGCTGCCGGATCTGCCCGGCGTCAGGCTGTGCGTGCTGATGGACGCGGCAGGCAGCGAAACGGCGTCGAAAGACGGGGAGGCGGGACCGGAGGGCGGCGCGGCGCTCGAATTCTCCCGGGTGAATGCCATGCTGGAGCGCGGCCGCGCGCTGCTGGAGCAGGGAGATAAAAAGTACGACGAAGTCGTGATCGACCGCGAAGCCATGTCGGTGCTGATATTCACTTCCGGCACCACGGGCGTTTCCAAGGGCGTCATGCTGTCGCAGAAAAATATATTGTCCGACATGGCCAGCGTTATGATGTGCCTTGACCATACGTGCGAAGATTCGATGCTGTCGATATTGCCCATTCATCACACGTACGAATGCACTACCACGTTCCTGGTATCCTTCGCCATGGGCTGCCGTATCGCGTTCTGCGACGGACTGCGCTACATCAGCAAAAATATCAGCGAATACCGGCCCACGATGATGATGCTGGTGCCGCTGATCCTCGAGAACGTTCATGGCAAGATCATCAAGCAGGCCAAAGCGACCAAGGCCAAGTGGTTCGGATTCCGGTTCCTGCTGGGTCTCTCCGGTACCTTGCGCGTATTCGGCATCAACGCGGGCCCTAAATTCTTTAAAGCGGCGCACGAGGCGCTGGGCGGGCGCAATCACCTGCTCGTCGCGGGCGCGGCGGCTATGAAACCCGAGGTCTGCAAAGACCTGGTCAATATGGGCTTCAAGGTACGCCAGGGCTACGGGCTCACCGAGACTTCGCCGATACTGTGCGTCAACCGCGACACTGGCAACGAATATGCTTCCGTCGGTCCCGCCATGCCCGGCGTTGAGATCCGCATCGATTCTCCGGACGAGGAAGGCAGAGGCGAGATTCAGGCCCGCGGCGACAACGTGATGCTGGGCTACTACAAAAACGAAGAGGCGACCAAAGCGGTGTTCACCGAGGACGGCTGGTTCCGCACCGGCGACCAGGGCCGCCTGGACAAAAAAGGCCGTCTGTACATCACCGGCCGGATCAAGAATATCATCGTCACCAACACCGGCAAGAACATTTATCCCGAGGAACTGGAAGGCAAACTGGATACTATCCCGTATATTGCGGAGTGCATGGTCTACGGCGATGATTCCGCGTCAGATGAAGACACTAAGATCAGCGTGATGGTGTATCCGGATCTGGAGGCGGTCAAAGCGGCCGCGGCGGAGGCGGGCGAAACGCTCACCGACGCGGAACTGAAAGAGACGGCCTCGCGTTACATCTGGGGCGAGATCAAAGTCATCAACAAAGACCTGCCCGCGTATAAACGCATCTGCGGGCTGGAACTGCGCGATACCGAGTTCCCGAAGACCTCGACCAATAAAATACAGCGTTTCAAAGTGATGCGCGAGATGAAGGAGAAGCGAAATGGACAATAAGAAAGTCATACGAGCCGCGGCGGTGCTGCTTGCGGCGTTGACAACGCTCGGCGCGCTGGCTTCCTGCCATAAAAAGCCGGCGGAACCGTTGACGCCCGTCCCGGTGCAGAATACCGGCATGTACCCGGCGATGCCTGCCTTCGATTACACGAAATACACCGGATACAACACTGTGACGACATTTCTGGGGGTAGGTAACGTGCTGGCACTGTATAAAAACGAAAAACGTATCTACATTCGCGGCGGGATCACCGAGTCGGCGGAACCGCTGCTCAAAAGTGAGGACGGAACGCTCAAGATCAATGTTTCCGGCTGCGCGGACCTGTTCGGCGTGAGCGACAGCACGGGTTGGACGGACGTTAAAGCCGACATGACCGTAGCCGGGCTGACCGCTACCGTGTACGATGAGCGGATGGTAGTACTGACCGAAGCGGACAAAGCGCCGGACCCGTTCAACGACCTGTATTCGCTGGAGTACGTGGCGCTGCTGCTCAAAGGCGCCGCGGAAGAGGATGTTACCAACGCGTTCATTACCATTCCTTCAAAGATCTCCGCCGGCACAAATACCGTTTTTTACACCGAACCCAACCTGAATCTGGGCATCCAGACCAACATCTATTATACCGCGCTGGGTGATACGACTGTCACCGCGGGGCCGGAGCTGGTGGCCGGGCAGGGACCGGACAAGCAGAATTACACGCTGGTGCGCGTATTCAACCGGCAGCAGGCGATCTCCGCCCAGTTCCTGGCATATCCGGCGGACGTGCGGGGCGGCGTGCAGGTGGCGGCGGCGACCATCGCCGGTGCTGCCGGCAAAGAGACGCTTATTGTCACCGCGCCCTATGTGAATGAGGGCACCGGCGCCGATGCGCTGCGGGTATACGACCTTCAGGGCCTGATCCGCAGTGCGGTAACGCCGGAGGATATTGACGCGCCGTACGTGATCGCAGCGGGCCGGTTCATCGCGGGCAGTGAGGACGATCATCTGGCAGTTGCCTCCGCAAAAATGAGCGGCGGCAAACTGAACGTAACCATTTATTCTGTGGCGGACATGAAACCGGTGAAAACGGTCACGGCGGAGTGCGATATTGCCGACGGCAAGACCCTCGTATTCTCCGTGCGGAAAGGCGAGGGCAATGACTGTCTGCTGGTATATACCGATGGTGCGCGCACCGCGTACGAGCTGGATCCCAATGCCGGCAATGCGCAGGCACTGCCGTTTGAACTGCCCGAGAACGCGACCGGCGTGTACGATTCCGCGTTTGACGGCCGGTATAATGTAACGGTCTCCGACGGCACGTTCTCGTACGTGGATACGTTCGCGGCCGGGTCAAACACCGCCGACCGCCTCAATGTAGGCTGGCGCGAGAACCGTTTCTACTCATCCTTCGCCAAGAAAAACGCGGGCGGCTACGTGGACAACGGTACGTTCCACCATGTGCGCACTGACCTCGCGGCGCCGATACTGGGCAAACTGAAGAAACCGGAGACTGCGCGGGAACTGTTGACCGATTCGGACAGCAACACGTATAAGAAGTGGTCCATAAATTTCAATGAGTCCAACGTGTTCCACAACGGCTACCATATGTGGGAGCCCTGCTTCACGCACCGCTGGAACTCCAACAACGCTACGCAGACGCTGTCTAAAGTCGTTGACCGCGACGGCAATGTGCTGTACGGCTCCATTGGCCGCGACAACGTCTCCGTTAACTATCTGGAACTGGGCAGCGCGTTCCTGATCGGCACCTACGCCGACGGCATCCTTGAGATGAACAAAATGCGCATCTACCCGCTGCGCAGCTATCTGCAGGGCCTCGCAGTGGATTTCCGCGGTTCAAAAGGCGAGCCGGAGAAGATGATCGCGGTATCTCCGGTGCACGAGCAGGAGATAAACGTCGCGGGTTCCGTGGGCGACTACAACGTATACATGATCCGGGGCTTCCGCGAATACCTGCTCAGCCTGTACGGCAGCATCGAAAACATTAACAAACGCTTCGGCACGAATTTCGCCAATGAGGACGAATTCGACGCGCCGCGCTACGACCCCAAGAAGGACGATCCGTCGGAGTGCCGCGGTCAATGGGACACCTACGGCGGCAGCGATTTCTTTACCCAGTGGTCGCTCTACACGCGCTTCATCGTCAACAAACGCATCATGGAAGCGTACCGCGAAGCGCTGCTGGCCGGCTTCCCGCCGGAATCCATCAACGCGCACCAGATCCCCGAAGGCGACGCGGTATCCGGCTTCCTGGGCGAAGCGGACACCCGGCTTTCGCCCATCGAGGCGGTCACGGTCTGCGGCACCGCGTACGGCGGCACCCGTTACGGCCTGTTCTATAACGACGAGAACAACTTCCTGAACCAGGCGTATAAAGCAGGCCACACCAACATCACGCTGGGCGAGTACGGCTCCATCACCACGAGCCGCGACGAAGCGCTGAACCAGCTCAGATACATGTGGAGTCACGGTGTGCGCTTCCTGCATATGATCATTCCGATGGACACGAATTCGGCGGAATACAAGTCGTCCAAGAAAGGCGAGGAGTACGCGATCAACACGCTGCAGGAGGAAAACCAGCCCCGCACGGTCAACACCGGCATCACCAAAGGCGCGGCAGCGTACGAAGGAGGCGGTCTCAAATTCGATATCGTCCAGATGAGCCGGCCTTCCGATAACGGCACGATCGGCACCGGACTGCTGAAGTCGGTCAGATCCGACGGCTCCTGGGAAGGCACCGTTTACCTGGCGCCGTTCCACGCGGATGTGGAAGTCGCCAACATTATGATGAACGGCTCCGCGGCTTCCGGCTTTACGTCCGCGGACATTGACGGCCTGCAGTGCGGCGACCAGATCGAGCTCACGTTCATCGCGTCGTACAGCGGGGAAGGCGGCAGGGTCCGCATCCGCGCGTATAACGGCGGCTACCTGCTCGCGGGTGCGGAGACGGTGTACGATCTGTATTCCGGTTTCACACCGTACCGCTTTGTATTCTCAAATCAGCTCACGCCGGAGAAGATCAGGATCGAGGTCACGTTTGAGAACGTTGACGGCGGCGAGGTCGTGGTCAACAATCTGTTCTGCACCGCTCAGTACGAGAACATCGCCCACAAATACTTCGGCGACAACGACTCCGCGGCGGCCCGTGGCGGCGTGTCCTTCGATATCATCGAGCGCTGACGTTCCACCGTCCATAAGCAAAAAAAGAGCGGACATACAATTGCCCGCTCTCTTTTTTTATTCAGTCAGCGCGATCGCAATGTGCCGACCTCGCGCCAGGACCCGTTTTTAATGGATCACACCTCGGCTTCGATCAGGCCGTAGTCGCCGTCGTTGCGTTTGTACACAGTGCAGATCTTGCCGTTTTCGCTGTTCTTGAACATGTAGAAGTTGTGCGTCAGCATGTTCATGTGCAGGATGGCGTCCTGCACGCTGAGCGGTTTCATTTCGTACGTTTTTACGCGGACGATGGGGTAGTTTTCGGGCTCTTCTTCAACTTCCATGGCGGGAACGGCGGTGTCCTCCGTGATGGTCTGATGGCGGCCGCGGGCAAGTTTGGTCTTGCATTTCACGATCTGGCGCTCCAGCACGTCCATGGCTTTGTCCAGGGCGGCAATGGCGCTCTTCTTGTCAGTGGTCTCGGCACGCAGCAGATAGTTCTGATAAGAGATCGTGAGCTCCACTTTGGTGAGATATTTCTTTTCGGAGACTTTTACCCAAAGGGTGGTCTTGTCTTCCGGCTCTTCGCGGAAATATCTGGCGAAACGGGCGCCCAGTTTCTTTTCCATCGTCTTGGCGGTTCTGTCGGCAACATTCGCGTCTTTGGTATTAAGCTTAACTAACATATACTCTTCCTCCCGAAACAGATTTGTATTTGCGAGTGCAGTCCTGCTTACTGGCTATATTGTACCAATTTCCGGCGGCGGATTCAAGCCTTTTATTTTGCGGCGCAGGGGAGTATAATTATATACGGCTGTAAAAAAGCCGCACCGGGAACGGCTGCGTTTCCGGACTTACATTGAGAGGAAGTTGTTAAATGAGCGAATGCACTCATGATTGTTCGACGTGTGGAGAGGCGTGCGCATCGCGGAACGCGCCGCAGGATCTGCATGAATCACTGAACGAATACAGCCGCGTGGGCAAAGTGATCGCTGTTGTCAGCGGTAAAGGCGGCGTGGGCAAATCCCTGGTCACGTCACTGCTGGCGGTAGGGATGCAGCGGCGCGGCTTCAAGGCGGCAATACTTGACGCCGACATCACCGGACCGTCTATTCCGGAAGCATTCGGCCTGCACGACAAAGCGAAGGGCAGCGCGGCGGGGATATTGCCCGAAGTCACCAAAACGGGCATTGACGTCATGTCCGTGAACCTTCTGCTGGAAGACGAGACTGATCCCGTGGTGTGGCGCGGCCCGATCATTGCCGGCACCGTGAAACAGTTCTGGACCGACGTGGTGTGGTCGGATGTGGACTACATGTTCGTGGATATGCCGCCCGGGACCGGCGACGTGCCGCTCACCGTGTTCCAGTCGCTGCCTGTGGACGGTATCGTTATAGTTACCAGTCCGCAGGAACTGGTGTCGATGATCGTGGGCAAAGCGGTCAAAATGGCCCGGCTCATGAACATCCCCGTGCTGGCGCTGGTGGAAAATATGAGTTATGTGAGCTGCCCGGACTGCGGCCGGAAGATCCCGGTGTTCGGCGAAAGCAAGATAGACGCAACGGCGGAGCAGTTCGGCGTGGATATCGCGTGCCGTGTACCGGTGGAGCCGAAGCTGGCTGCCGCTATGGACAAGGGCATGATCGAACTGTTCGAGGGCGACTGGCTCAAAGCGATCGAGGAAAAACTGGAAGCGCTGAACTGATCAGATCCCGCCGCCGTCAACGCCCAGCACCTGACCGGTGATAAACGCCGCGTCGGGAGAGGCGAGGAACCAGACGGCGTTCGCCACGTCTTCCGGCGTGCCCAGACGGCACAGCGGCGCGGCATCCGCCAGTTCGGCGAGCGTCTCCGCGTCCAGCGCGCTGTTCATGCGGGTGTCGATAACGCCGGGGGCAACGCAGTTGACCCGTACGCCGGACGGCCCGACTTCTTTGGCCAGTGCTTTTGTGAGGGCGATCACCGCGCCTTTTGACGCACTGTACGCGGTCTCGCAGGAACCGCCGGTGACGCCCCAGATAGATGAAATATTGACGATCGCGCCGGAATGGCGGCGGATCATGTGTGGCAGCGCCGCGCGGCAGCAGTTATATGTGCCGCCGGCGTTGACTCGTATAACCCGGTCAAATTCGCGCGGCGTGGTCTCGGTGATGAGCTGTTGCGGGAGGGCAATGCCGGCGTTGTTGACCAGCACCTCCGGTGCTCCGAATGCTTCGACGCACCGCTCCACCAGCATTTCCGCCTGTTCCGGCACGGATACGTCCGCTTTCACCGCCAGCACGGAACATCCGGCTTTATTTAGCTCGCGTTCCAGCGCCTGCGCGGCGGCCCGCGACCGGCGGTAGTTTATTATTACGCTGAAGCCTTCTCTGGCGAAACGCCGCACACACGCGGCGCCGATGCCGGTGCCGCCGCCGGTGATTATTACGTTTTTACGATCCTGCATGTCATTATCTCGCTTTCTGCAGCGCGCTGTATATCGTCTGCGCGTCAATGAAGTGGTATCTTTCGGTCTGGAGATTGCCGTCGTTGGCCGCGGTGATCAGTACATAGTGGTTGCCCTTGTACTCTGCGTAGGAGGCCAGGCAGAGCCCGGCGGGACGGGTGAATCCGGTCTTGCCGCCGAGAATATTGACCTCGCCCATATCGAAACCGTTAAGCCCGGTAAATACGGTGCTGGGCAGAGTAAACGGGTATTGCCGCGCGGGTTCGGTGTAGGCGATATATTCTTTTGAAGTGAAGAAGCGGACAAATTCCGGGTCCCCGAGCGCGTATTCCACGAGCTTCATCAGGTCGGCTACGGTGGTGTAGTGGTCGTCGTCATGCAGCCCGGTGCAGTTGACAAAATGTGTGTTTTTCATGCCGAGCGCCGCGGCGGTCTGATTCATGAGGTCAACAAATCCGGCTTCGCCCCCGGCGATCTCCCGGGCGGCAGTGAAACTGCATTCGGCGGCGGAGGGCAGCAGAATGCCGGCAACGATCGAGGCTTTGTCCGTGATCTCTCCGGCTTTGAAGCCCGCGGTGGAGGCACCGGCATTGTCGGCTTGCTCGATGGCCTCGCCGGTGATCTCGTATTTGCCCTCGGGCAGTTTTTCGAGGGTGAGCAGCGCGGTCATGATCTTGGTCAGCGAAGCGGGGAATATGCGCGTGTCTTCGGAGAGGGCGTACAGCACTTCGCCGGTGTCAATATTTTTCAGCAGTACGCAGCGGCTGTGCAGCGCAGCAGGGTCAATGTCGAGTCTCTCCGCGTGCTCCGGACCGAGCTGCTCTGTCGGCGCGGTGGTCAGTACAGGCGCAGAAACCGGCGCGGAAACCGGAGCCGAAACCGGGGCCTGATCCGGCGTGCGATCTGCGGTGCCGGGCGGAGTGATGACAACGATATTGCCGCTGTAAACGGCGCTCCGCGTACCGGTCGGGTCCTCCGTGTTTCGCGGCGTGCATCCGGCGGCAATACCCGCCGTCAGCGTCAGCGCTATTGCCGCTGCCGCCGCCATTATCCGCTTTATAATTTGACGATCCGCTCTTTTAAATTTAACGCTTTCCATCATCCGGCCTCTGCGCGGCGGAGTATGTCTCCGTCTGCCCGCACCGACAGTATACCACATTTTTAAGCAGGGGGACAGACCCCGTGCTTAAAAACGTGCTTGAAATTAAGACCTCGTGTTTAAACCCGAAGGCGCCTTCTCAACATACCGCTTTTCCGGAAAATGGAATAAAAAACGCGATTTGTCTATTTTTATCCTCGTCGGGCGCCTTCTCTGACCGGTCAGACGCCGTTGTCAACGTCCGCGAGCCTTCTGAGATCTCTCTGCGGCTCCCTAAAGCACTCCTGAAACGCCTCTAAGGTCCGAGAGAGGAGCCACGCGGCCGGCGAAAGCGGTTTAGAGAGAGGAAATCTACCGTGATCGATGTCGTGCATGCCCGCTGCGGACTGAAAAATGAGCGAGAATGCGGACGAATGAGCGATTCACGGCAGCGCGGCATGAAAAGAGCCAA
>JAEEGL013040597.1_pt1 | contig 32499 bp, 21 predicted proteins | sample 9134231 | NCBI WGS metagenome assembly JAEEGL01 (sample SAMN16246548, study PRJNA631951) | gut metagenome | biome: gut microbiome; feature: rumen; material: fiber-attached | host: Bos | place: Iran: Karaj | collected 2018-10
AGATAAACTTCCATTCTGCGGTCATGTGTGTGACATGGCATTGTATTCCAAACGCTGCCCGGCTTAAGCTCTGTCATACCCATTTCCAGCTGGCAGGTCTCAACCTGTCCCGGCAGAATGTACTTGTTGATTACTCTGTGGTTGGCCTGCTCAAGGCTTCCAAGCTCTTTCTTGTTCTCGTCCTTGATGATCACAACGCCTTCCTCAGGAGTTCCCTCTCTCTTAATGAGAACTGTGGGATATGTCTTGTGAGCAGGTGCGCTGTTGATGTAGAACTTGGCGGGATTTCCTGAATCCTTGCTGGCAAAAGAGATATCTTTTGCGCCCATTCCTATGTACATGCCCTGCTTGTAGGCAACCTCTACCTTTTTACCATCAATGGTGATGAAGCCATCTCCACCGATATTGATAACACCCATTTCCCTCCTCTGAAGGAAATACTCAGCACGAAGCTCATCTCCTGCTGTAAGCACAAGCTCCTTATTAACCGGAACCGCAGATCCTGTTATGATCCTGTCGATGTGGCTGTAAACAAGCTTGATGTCGTCAGGCTTAAACAGATCATCGATGAGGAATTCCTCTCTGAGTCTTGCGGTGTCATAGTACTTCTCATCCTTTGGTGAACATGCTGTTCTAAGTTCCATAACTACCTCCAATTGCTATTACCCTGTATTAATGATGCTGTAGGACCATGCTGAATCAATCCTACAAGGACAATAATACGGTAAACGATTTTCAATTTCACTTCATTTTTATATCAAAAAGTTGCAAATCTTGACTAATGTAAACGCTTTCACATATTTTATTCTAACATGTCCGCTTTTTATTTACATTGCAAAATTTGCTGCGAATAAAACCGCGCACCATTTGATTTTGGACAATTCTAAAGTTTCTCTAAATAATCGGTCTGCCATATATACAGCCACAAAATGTAGTGATAGAATTCGAACTTGTTTGAAAAAACATTTTCCATGAGGGAGGAGATGTTATGAAAACCAAGATACTCAAGGTGATGCTTGCCATCCTTGTCGAGGCAGTCATCATCGCTATGCTGGTTATCTGCGGAATCAGTAGTAACAAGAGCAGTGCATACGACGCTTCCGGGCTTTCCGAAGCCGAGGCGGAAGCTTTCGTGAGCACCACTCTTGATAGCTGAAAAACATAAGCACAGAGGAAAAAAGAAAAACAAGGAGCCATTTCATGGGGGAAATGGCTCCTTGTTTTTATACCACTATCTCTTTTATTCTGACCTGCCATTTTTCCTTGAACCAGTCCTTGCAGCCCTTGGATACTCCAAGCCAGATGCAGCCTGAGGACCTGATCCTGGTGTGCTCCGTCACCGGTAACTTCGCCATGGGCATAAGTGAGGACCTTAAGGCCACATCAGCAAAAAAGGCACTCATCACCATGAACCGGACCGAGCGCCTTACTAACGATTATTCCTATATTTACTATATGAGTGATGAACATGTATCACGAGACACAATTCAGGCCGTCCGCGGAGTTTATGGGCGATACGGCCTGACATACTACCTTGATCTATTAGCCAACGTATATCTTGAGATGTTCAGGGAAAAGAACTCCGGATAGCCTTATTATCCAGGAATAAATTCAAATTCATCTGCAGTCATCATGCCGGCATCAAACTGAACTGTATACTGCCAGCTGCCTGCTACTACAGATGCCTCTCTTACAATTCCCACTCCATACTGCGGATAAAGCCGTAGCAGCACTTTATCTCCCACGTTAAAATGCTGGGCGGGAATGCTAGCTCCCTTTCCGCCTGTGATCATTTCAGCTTCTTTATCGGATAAGATTCTTTCTTCTGATGACATTGTTTTTTCCTCCTTCAAACAACACCCCTTTGGGCTCTATGTTTCTTTATACGAAGGTAAAGCAATGATGGCAATTATTTAACTCTCTCCCTGATGGAATCCCAATCATAGCAGCGCTTGTAGTTCTCCCCGGGAAGGTCATGTTCCCTGTTCCAGGGTCTGTCGAACACCATCACCTTAAGGTCCGGCAGGTGATCAAAAAATTTAAAGGCCACCGGTGAATCCTCTATGGCATAGTCAAAATTCATCTTGTAGTAATCCTCAAGCTCAAGGTTAAAATCACTGTTTTTAATAAAAGAGTCCCTGCCATATTTATTTAGTGCATACAGCTTAACCCGCTTAAGATCATGCTCATCAAGCCACTGCCTGGATGCATCATAAGCACTAAAGGGGCGTCCTGTTATTATGGAAACCTGATGTCCCTGATCTATCCATTCATTTATTACCTTAGAAGCCCCGGGAGTTTCATCATAGGATAAGAGAACCTCCGGGCTATGACCCTCTATCATAAACTTCTCGTACTGGTCATCTGTAAGGTCAAAGGACTGCTGGAGATTAAAGGAATGGATGTCCTCGTAGGCTACATTTTTCCCAAACATCCTTTTCCCTAACTCAGAAAAAGACCTTGCTGTCTCGCAAAGACAATCATCATAATCCACATATATGTTCATTTAGTAATCCTCACTGTCAAGTAATATTGTAACAGGCCCGTCATTTACAGACTCTACCTTCATATCAGCACCAAATATGCCTGTTCCAACTTCAAATCCTCTTTTTTTGCACTCATCAACCACAAGCTCATATAGGGGCTTTGATATATCAGGTCTTGCTGCATCAGTAAATCCCGGCCTTCTGGATCTGCAGTCCGCATAAAGAGTGAACTGGCTCACTATAAGAAGCTTCGCCCCGGCATCCTTTGGATTTATATTCATCTTTCCATCTTCATCCTCAAATACCCGAAGTCCGCAGATCTTATCTGCCATTTTTACAGCAATCTCTTTTGTATCCTCCCTGTGAACTCCAAGAAGCACAAGAAATCCATTATCTATTTCTGAGTATTTCTGCCCATCTATTGTCACAGATGCCGATAAAACCCTTGTCACTACTGCTCTCATACACTGCTCCCCTTTTTGCATTCTGACTGATACACACATAGCGCCGGTACTGGCCCTATGATTTCTACTCATATAATACTATAATATTTTAAGAGAATAAAAAAGGAGATAACCCATGAACATACATCTATGCAAGGGTGATGAGACCTTAGAGCAGGCCCTGGAATACATCAACGCCCACGACAAAGAAGACAAAAAATATACCTTTGACAAAGAAAAAGACCGCTGCTACATCGGCGATGACGCCTTTGTTTCCGCACCGGTCCTGATCAATTACAAGAACACATATTATGCACTCCACGAGGTGGAATAACAATAATCGCAATCAGCAAATTTACTGATTGCGATTTTTTACTGTATATCCTCTATGAGCCTTCTCTTTCCGCCTACCGACTCATACACAAATATCTCGCAGTTCTTTGGCCTAGGTCGCCAGATTATACCGCTCCTTTTGCCCTCAAGATATCCGCGGATCGGTCTTATTATACCGCCGTGGCAGGCTACAAGGACGTTCTCGTAGTCTTTCTTTTCAAGCTCCTCTATAAAAGAGGCTGTGCGCTCTCTCATCTCTTTAATGGTCTCAACGCCCTTTGGCGCCGGGAATATTTCAGGAAGTGACCAGTAAGCTATCATGGCAGGTCCTGTGGCAAAATACCCCATCAGTTCATACTTTCCAAAGTTTGCCTCGATGATCCTCTCATCCCTTATGACCTGATCTTCACTGACATTTCCAATTATCTGTGCAGTCTTCACCGCCCTTATAAGGGGACTTGAATATACGGCATCAAACTTAATGTCCCCAAGCTGCTGCCTTCTTGCTGTGGCCTGGGCAATTCCCACTTCATTTAAAGGGATATCGCTCCTGCCCTGCATCATTCTCTTTTTGTTATAGTCCGTCTGACCATGACGCGTCAGATATATTCTCATCTTATCTTCCCTTTCTTCCCTTGGAATAGTCAGGTCTCATGCCCTTTAACTCGCTGTAGATAACACCATAGTTGTCATACCTGACCTTTGAAACCTCGCCCCGCTCCACTGCATTTTTGACACCGCATTCGGGCTCTGCCAGGTGCGAGCAGCCACCAAACCTGCACTCAGGCTCGAATTTTTCAAACTCGGAATAGTAGTTCATAAGAGAATCCGGTGTGACATCCTTAAGTGTCAGGGAGGTAAATCCCGGTGTATCGATTATGAAGGTCTCATTTTCATCATCTGTCAGCTCACTTACCAAAAACAGCTCGCTGTGCCTTGTGGTGTTCTTGCCCCTGTCAATCTTTTTTGACAGTTCTCCTGTCTGCATATCAGCATCGGGGACAAGCTTATTTAAAAGAGATGACTTACCAACTCCGCTTGGTCCCGCCAGGGTAGATGTCTTTCCCTTCAAAAGAGCCTTAAGCTCATCAAGCCCCTGCTCCTTTTTGACGCTGATAAAGAGCACCTTATATCCGCACTTCTCATAGGCGTCGTAAAGCTCTTTCTGCTCGCTCTTTGTTGCAATGTCCTGCTTGTTAAAGCAGATAATGACAGGAAGCCCCACCTGCTTCATCATGATAAGGAACTTATCAAGAAGGTTGTAGTTGGGATTGGGCTTAACTATGGCAAACAAAATAACCGCCTGGTCTACGTTGGCAACAGGCGGTCTTATAAGTGCGTTGGTCCTGGGCAGGATCTTAACCAGATTACCCTGCCTGGTGTCCTCATCTATTATTTCGATCTCTACATTATCGCCGACTATTGGTTTTATTCCATCCTTGCGGAAAATTCCCTTGGCCTTGCATTCATATACCTTAGGCCCCTTGACTTCCACATAGTAAAACCCGGCGATACCCTTGACTATCCTTCCTTGCATAAAGGATCAATTCTCCTGAGTAAATGTCACTGCTCTGGTAACTGTATAATCTACACTCTGACCACCTGTTGTCTCTCCTGTCTCAGGATTGGTGGTGGTTGGAGTAGTTGCTGTATAAACAAATGTAATGGTTCCTGTGGGAGCAGTTATACCCTTGTAGGTTCCCTGCACAGGAAAATCAGTTGTTGTGGTGCTAAGAAGAGTTGTTCCGTCCGATGTAACAAGCGTTACTTTTACAGGAATACCGTAGTTGTAATTCTCGCCCTCTGTAGGAGCAGAGATCTCAGCATTGTAGCTGTATGTCACACTGGCAGGTCCTGTGGAAAGCTCCATGTTGATCTTGGTGCCGGCAGATACTGAAGTTCCCACTGCAATGCTCTGGGCACAGATAAGACCCGTGAGATTGGAGTCTTCATTGCTGGTCTCAACAATGCTTCCAGCCTCAAGTCCTGCTTCTACAAGAGTAATAACAGCATCCTCTGAAGTCATCCCTATGATATTGGGAACTGTAACCTGTCCGTCGGACTTGGCTGTTGAAATCTCTGTAGTAGCTGCAGCCTGTGAATTATAATTGGAGCCATCACTTACATATACCTTGATGGTTGCGCCGCTCTTTGCCCTCTCACCTGCAGAAGGTGAGGTGGACACTACTGTATCCTTGGCAGCTGTGTTGTTTGGGTCTGCTTCCTTACTTACCTTAAAGCCCTTGTCATCCTGAAGTATGGAAACAGCCTCTGCGTATGACTTACCTGATACGTCAGGGATCTGTATTCCGTCTGCGTTGTCCCCTGATTCTGTTACAGTTGACATTTCTGCACTTGAATTCTGCGAAGCCTCTTCTGAAGAGCCAAAAAGTCCAAGACTTCTTCCAAGAAGAAGGATGACTATAAATCCAACAAGTGCTGCTGAGATGATAGCCATGATAATGGTCATCTTCTCTATCTTGTTATTGCCCTGACTTGGCTGGGACTGACGACGCCTTGTGTTCCTTGGCCTGTCATATTCATATAGGTCATTCATGTCGTCGTAGTCAGATTTCTTTTTCCTGCGATCCCTGTCATAGTCATCATAGCGGTCGTCGTTATCATACTCACCCATAACGTCGGCCTTGAGCCTCATCTGCTCTGTATCGGATAGTCTCCCCTCTGCCTCTCTCATCTCTTCCTCGGAGGCTACCCTTGTGGCACCCTCTTCATCGGGATCGATCAGATTAACGAAATCCTTGTCAGGAGTGATAAGGGATTTCTTTAAGTCCGCAATAAGCTCTGCAGCGCTCTGATAGCGCCTGTCAGGGCTCTTCTGACAGCATTTGAGTACTATCTTCTCAACACTTATAGGAATCTCATCATTGTACTCAGCAGGACTTGGGAGGTCCTCCTGGATGTGCTTGATGGCAATTGCGACTGTGGTATCACCATTAAAAGGAACGCGGCCTGTGAGCATCTCAAACAATGTAATACCAAGGGAATAGATATCACTCTTGGCATCACTGTAGCCGCCCCTTGCCTGCTCGGGAGATGTGTAATGAACCGAGCCCATTACGTTGCTGGTGATGGTGTTACTGGTAGCCGCCTTGGCAATACCAAAGTCAGTAACCTTAACCTTGCCCTCTTTGCTGATCATAATGTTCTGAGGCTTGATATCCCTATGGATGATCCCATTGTTGTGAGCAGCCTCAAGTCCCATTGCAACCTGAATTGCAATGCTGACAGCCTCTTTTACGGAGAGGCGGGATTTCTTTTCAATATACTTTTTAAGAGTGATGCCATCAACAAGCTCCATAACAATGTAGTTGATGCCATCCTCGTCGCCTACATCATAGACGTTAACTGTGTTTGGATGCAAAAGTCCTGCTGTGGACTGGGCTTCAACGCGGAATTTTGAGACGAAATTCTCGTTCTCGGAAAACTCCTGCTTGAGCACCTTAACAGCTACAAGTCTGTTCAGTTTATGATCTTTTGCCTTATACACATCGGACATACCGCCGGTACCGATCTTCTCAAGCACCTCATAGCGATCTCCGATCACCATCCCTATCTTAACCATCTATTCCTCCATCGCGCGCGGTCTCTTCTGCAAAAGGCTCGATCAGAATAACTGCTATGTTGTCCTTGCCACCGTTGTTGTTGGCAGCCACAACCAGCTTCTGGGCCTTCTCTACAATGTCCCTCTGGCCGCTGACTATCATGCGGATCTCCTCATCCTCAAGCATGTTAGTAAGACCGTCAGAACACATAAGAACCATGTCCCCGCGATTTAATTCCACATTAAAAAAGTCGATGTCTACCGTCTCAGTTGCACCGATTGCTCTGGTAATTATATTCTTGTCCAGGTGAGTCCTTGCGGTCTCCCTGTCAATTCCACCCATCCTGACCATCTCTTCTACCAGAGAGTGATCCCTGGTGATCTGAGTGATCTTGTCATTTATCACGTAAAGTCTTGAGTCGCCCACATTGGCAACCTGAAGATATCTGCCCAGCACCGTACATGCTACCACAGTGGTACCCATCCCAAAGAGTTCCTCGTTTTCTGCGGCCTTCTCCCTGAGCTTGGTGTTGGCAATCTTGATGGCATGCTCCAGTATCTTAACAGGGCTCTGCTCAAAAGACCTCTCGATCTCCTCAACCATAGTGTCCACGGTAAATCTCGATGCATAGTCACCTGCATTGTGACCGCCCATTCCGTCTGCGACAATGAACACGTTGGAGAGATTACCTATTTTCCTGTCTGAGGAAAAAACATAATCCTGATTCAGTTTTCTCTTTTTTCCTATATCCGTAATGGAAAAAGTCTTAAGCAAAATTGCCTCCCGGTGGTACCTTAAATTTCATCATGGAAAAAAAGCAGGTGGTACTACTTTTCCTGTAAATGGCGCCTTCGAAGTTGTCCGCAGGCCCCATCAATGTCCCTGCCCATTTCTCTTCTAATAGTAACATTTATTCGGCTTTTTTCAAGTTTATTTTTGAAGGCTACAGCCCCTGAGCGGTCTGTGGGACGATAGTCTCTCTCCTTTATGGGATTGACCGGTATCAGGTTGACTACTGCATTTAGATCAGCTAAAAGAGCTGACAGTTCCCTGGCATCTTCCCGGGTGTCATTAACACCCTGAACCAGAGAGTATTCAAAGGTAAGCTGACGGCCTGTCTTTTCAAAGTACGTCCTGCAGGCATCCAAAACCTCGCTTATACTGTATGTATTGGCTATTGGCATCAGCTCTTTTCTCTTGGCATCATTGCTGGCATGAAGTGAAAGAGCCAGGTTAATGGAAAGTTCCTCATCAGCCAGTCGCAGGATGTTTGGTACAATCCCGCAGGTTGATACCGTAAGATTTCTCTGTCCAAGGTTCATGCCATTCTCATCGGTAAGGAGCCGTATAAACTTAAGGAGATTGTCATAGTTATCAAGGGGCTCGCCACTTCCCATAACAACCACCCTTCCTATCTTCTGACCGGTATATCTTGCTATGGAATAGATCTGGTCCAGCATCTCCGATGGCAGGAGGTTTCTGACGACGCCGTCTAAGGTAGATGCGCAGAACTTACATCCCATGCGGCACCCCACCTGGGAAGAGATGCAGACACTGACTCCGAATCTGTATTTCATAAAGACGCTCTCAATGACGTTGCCATCAGAGAGGGCGAAAAGAAACTTTTTCGTCTCATCGATATGAGACTCCTGAACCTCCACTACCTCAAGGCTGGTAAAAGAAAAGTCCTTCATAAGCTTTTCCTTTAAGCTTTTTGGAATGTTGGTCATATCATCAAAACTCAAGGCCTGCTTAACATGGAGCCACTCATAGAGCTGTTTAGCACGAAAAGCCTGCTCTCCAAGGTCCTTGATACACCGGGTAAGCTCATTAAGGTCAAGAGATTTTAAATCTATTTTATTGTCAGGTGCGTAAATATACTCTTTTTCCATTACTCAGTCCTTAAGGCCTCGATAGGATCCAAATCTGCAGCCCTCTTGGCAGGATAGATTCCAAAGAAAAGACCTATTCCCGTAGATATCATCACAACAACAGCCACCAGCATAGGATTAACAATAAAGGAGAATCCTACAACCTTGCAGATAATGGCAGCAACCGACAGTCCAAAGGCTATTCCTATGATGCCTCCTGTGAAGGTAAGGATAGCTGCTTCTGCCAAAAACTGCACCAGAATTGATGAAGTCTTGGCTCCAAGAGACTTTCTGATGCCAATCTCCCTGGTCCTTTCCGTAACTGAAACGGTCATGATATTCATAACTCCGATACCACCAACAAGGAGTGATATAGCAGCGATTATGGCTACGACTGAAGTAACTATGCTGAGAATAGAATCAGTGGTGGAGTCAAATCCATAGCCTGAGGAGATCTTTACAGCATTCTCACCTCTAAGTCCCATTACGTTCTCTACAACAGCCCTGCCAATACTAAGAACCTGATTTTTGTACTCACTGTCAAGATATATGTTAAAAGAGCTAATTGCCGTATTGATGTTAAAATTATGTGAGTTGGCAATGGCCGTATAGGGAGCATTGCAGGTGATCATGGAATCTTCACCAAAACTTGCGTAGGCCTTATCAATTGTTGTATCTTCCCTGACTCCGATCACGGTATACTCTGCAGTTCGATCGCTGCAGTTAAAGCTTACAGTCTCGCCAACAACATCTTCATAGCCAAAGAGTATTTTAGCTCCGGTCTGGCTTAATACCATGACATTCTTGCTTTCCTCTACATCCTCCTTGGAGTAATAGCGTCCGTGGAGCATCTTGACTCCGCTGCTCTCTATCGACGCCTCCATGCCGCCTGTAGCATACATATCAAAGGTATTCCTGCCGGCAGTTGCCTGGCCATAGGCTGAAAGGCTGGGGCTTACTCCGTAGATATTGGGAATGGCATCCTGGATCTCACAAAGATTGTCATAGGTAAAAGTCTTGTCCGTCTTGGTAACATCCAGGCTGATGGAGATGGAAGTAGCACCAATGGAATCCATCTCTCCGTTGATGGTCTCTTTCATGCCATCACCGATTATCAGCACGGTGAGCACGGCAGAAATACCAATAATGATACCCAGCATGGTAAGGAAGGATCTGCCCTTGTTGCTGCTTATGCTGGCCAATGCACTTTTTAAATATTCCCCGAATGTTCCCATGTTACAAACTCCTGATCATACTCTTTTAAGCTTAGCTATAAAAAATCCGTCTGTTCCAAAAGCTCCCGGGATCAGCTGTATATAGCCGTTTTTAGCCGACTGCTTCAGCTTTTCTCCCTCTTTTCCCTGGAAAAGAGCCTGTGGCAGATTGCCTGAAAAATCTACCGGCTCAAAGGGAAGCTCTGCACATATGCGCTTTACCATTTCATCATTTTCCGCCCGGTTTACAGTGCAGGTGGAATACATCAGCGTTCCTCCCGGCCTTACATAGTCCCAGACAGTTTTGATTATCTCCCACTGAAGGGCTGACAGTTCACTAAGCCCCCTCCTGGAAGCATTGTATTTTATATCATTCTTTCTTCCGATTATACCAAGTCCCGAGCAGGGTAAGTCAAGATAAATAACATCAGCCCTGTTCTCCATGTTCCGGTCGTGGATCTTGGCATCATGGAGTTCAACCTTAAGGTTAGTCAGCCCCATCCTCTCTGCGTTTTCCCTGATGAGCTCACACTTTCTCTCAGAGACGTCCCTTGATAAAACTGTCCCTGCTCTCTCTGCTGCATGAAGGCTCTTACCTCCCGGAGCAGCACAGACATCAACAACCACCTGGTCCTTTTGGGGGTCTGCAACCTCCGTCACCAGCATGGAGCTAACATCCTGAACAAAGAAAACTCCGTCCTCAAACCCCGGTAAAAATCTTATGTTATCAGTCTTCTCCAGGTCAAGGGCATAGGGCAGGATATTGTTTTTATGTACCACAGCTCCTGCTGCCAAAAGCCTGTCCACGTAATCATTTACCAGCTTATCCTGAGAATCCCCATCACTTCCATAGGTCTTTTGAAGGGCCTCCATGTTAAGCCTTATTGTAGTGGGCCTTGGCTCTAAAAAGAAATCCAGCATCCCTTCCGTCTTCTCAAAGCCATAGGAATCAATCCACATATCGCAGATCCACTCAGGCATTGAGTAGCAGGTGGAAAGATATTTGATGCCCCCGTCTGCCTTTTTGTCAGGATAATTTATCTTGTCCTTGTTCCTTGCAATGTTGCGTAGCACCCCGTTTACAAAACCCTTAAGTCCAGAGAATTTGTGCTTTGCTGCAAGCTTCACCGCCTCGTTGCAGGCAGCGGAATCCGGAATGGCATCCATAAACATGATCTGGTACACGCTCATACGAAGGAGATTCCTGATAAAGGGCTGCATCTTGCTTACCGGGGTTTTGGAAAAAGAATCAAGAACGTAATCGATCTGCAATTGCCTCTCAATACATCCGTCCACAACTCTTTTCATGAAAGCCTTGTCCCTGGTCTCCAGATAGTCATATTTATTTAAGCTGTCCTTTAAAAGAGATGGCTTTCTTACGCCATCTCTCTCATATTCAATAAGTATATTTAAAACCAGTTCCCTGACATTTGCCATAAAAACATCAACCTTTTTATCTGAGTGTTGTTCCAACCTCAAGCTTATTTCCAAGAAGGAAGCTCTTTACGTCCATTCTCTTTTTGCCCTCAAGCTGTACTTCCAATATCTGAAGGTAGTCATTTCCGCAGGCCACCACGAAGCAGTCCCTTGTCAAAAGAGCTATTGTTCCGGGTTCAACATCCCCGCCGCTTAGCGCTCCTAAAGACTTTCCGCTAAGCTCTGCGTAGTCTTTTGCAAGTCTCTGAAAGTCTATCTCGGAAAGAGTCTTGGCCTGCCAGATCTTTAGCATCTTTCCCCCGAGGTAGGTAAAAGCTGAAGGCCACGGATTAAGGCCCCGTACCAGGTTCCTGATATCCTCGGCATCCTGTTCGAAGTCAATTCTTCCCATGTCTTTGGAAAGCTTGCCGCACCTGGTGGCTTTATCCTCATCCTGAGGGATCGGTGTCACCTCACCCCTCTCTATTTTTGGAAGGGCCTCAACTATCAGTTCGCCCCCAAGGACCGAGAGCTTGTCAAACAGTCCGCCCCCTGTTTCTTCATCAGAAATCGGTATCTCTCTCTGAAGCAGGATATCTCCGGTATCCATACCTGCTGCCATCTGCATGATAGTGACGCCGGTAGTTTTTTTGCCATCAATGATCGCCTGCTGTATGGGAGCAGCCCCCCTGTACTCAGGAAGGATCGAAGCGTGGATATTTACGCAGCCAAACCTTGGGATATCAAGGATCTCCTGGGAAAGGATCTGTCCAAAGGCTGCTACTACGTATATGTCTGCATCATACTTTTTAAGCTCTGCCACGTTCTCAGGAAGCTTGATCCTGACAGGCTGAAATACCGGAATGTCATGTTCCAGGGCGCAGGCCTTAACATCAGAGATCTGAAGTTCTCCGCTTCTGCCCTTTGGCTTGTCCGGCTGGGTAACACAAAGAACAACCTCATGCCCCGCCTCTATGATCTTTTCAAGAGCTGCCCTGGCAAAATCCGGGGTGCCCATAAAAATAATTTTCATTTAAGTTATGTCTCCCTTGATAGCATTTAATACCTTCCAATATTACCATATTTTCGGGGCAAATCAAAAGTATGCTGCGATGCTCTCTGCGTCCCGTTCACCGGCATTTACATCCACCAGCATATAGGCAAACTCCTTGACCATTGATACTGCAAGGGTCATGGAGAGGTCAACGGCATTCCTTAGGCTCTTATCGGAAGATGGATGTGGCATCTCATAGGTGTGGCGATAAATAATATTATTCTGCTCAAAGTCAATGCCAAAGGCTCCCACCGGGATGTGGTTGTTAAGGACCATTATTGCCACTAAAAGCTCGCTTAATCTGTCCTTATCTATTTCTTCATCCACAGTGATAAGGTTCATAAACACCTGGATCTCATCTCCCTGCAAAGATGGCAAAAAGAAGAATTCTCCCATGGCATCTGTTCCGGGACCGGGAAGATCCTCAAGCAGTATTGTTAAGATCTCTGTCTTCTCGCCTTCAGCAATATCCTCGCCGTTTCCTTCGTAGGGCTTATCATCGCACACCATGGTGGCCGGGATCAGCTCCTGATCAAAGCTGCGTTTTACATCCTCTAAAAGCTTATGCCTCTGCCTGTACATTTCAACAATCTTCATGCACTGCCTCCAATTATCCGCAAATTTTCTTAGCTATGTCTTTTTCTGTAGGCGATATGACCTCACCTGTTCTTGGATTACGTGTAACCTTAAGTCCCAGTCCCTTTAACATGTCTATGCACATAGTGCCTTCATCCCCGGGCTTCTTTGCTCCATCAAGAAGGAACCTGGCAAAAAAGATGGAAATTGAAGCAGCCAGGTGTGAAGGTGCGTAGTATCCGTAGCTGGAAGCTATCCTCTTAAGGATAGTACCTCTAAGGTGCTTCTCCTGTGTGCTGCTCATGGGCTGTCCGCGCTCGGCAATCCACTCCTTTTTAGCCACAGCGATCATATTGTCAACATCAAAGAAGATAGAGTCTATCTGACGTTTCATGATCTGGGAGACGCCGCTGCTCCACTTGTAGGAGCCAAATGTAATTGCAAGACTGACTAAAACTGTAGGAAGCATAATAACTCCTGTACTGGCAGCTGTCGCAAGCAAAAGATACGCTGATACTACGGATGTAACGGAACCCATGCTACTGGATATTGTTTCAATTTTCTGTTTTTTCCCAATGAGACGATTGAGCTTTACCATTCCGTCTCTGTATTTTGAATCAGTGTTTTCTCCACTCTCAAGGTATTTTGTCTTTTCTTCTGCAGAAAGCTTTGAAGCAAGCTTTGAAGCACTTATACGCCTTACAGCATTTTTGCGATGGGATATTCCCTTAATTGCTGTGATACCTGCGTCTGCAACAGCAAAGCCTATATTTACTGACTTTCCAAGTATGTATCCCACTGCGGTGTTGTTTTTCACTGATTCACCGCCAAATGTACTGGCTATGGCAGTTCCTGTCTGTCCGAGCTTTAATATGTTGGCAGCCACACCGGTGATGCTCTGGACCTTATCCATGTTGCGGATTATTTTCCTGTTGTCAATAAGGTCCTTTATTGTGAAAAAGGCACCTATGGCACTTCCGATGAAGGATATGCCCTTCTCACTGGCGGATCCATAGCCCTTCATGAATCTGAAGAATCCGCTTTGTACGAAATTGAAGGATGTTACAGCATCTGTTATTCCCGCAACGGTTTTAAAATGCTGCATTTGTCCGCCCAGTTCCTTGGCTTCATCATATCCCTTTTCCTTAAGGGACTTGTCTGCGGCGTTGGATTTTACCTTCTTTTCCTTAATTCCCTCAAGGAGCTCCATGACAGCTGCAGGTGGCTCCTTGATCTTTTCCAAATGCTGATCATGCAGCTTTCTAAGAGCCTCTGACTGCTTGTTATAATCTGCCTCGGAAATGGTTTTTTCCTTGTTCTTCTCCTCAAGCTGTTTCATGGCAATAAGGTCATAAATAACCGGATTAAGGTTATTTACATATTCGTCGATGACTCTGTCTGCATTATCCTCGTTTACTGCCGGAGCATTGTCATCTTTCTTTATCGTCTGTATTGCTTCTTCCTGAAGGCCCGCCCTTTTACAGAACAGATCCACCTTGTCAAGGGCTTCACTGTTGCCCTCGCAGATGGCAAGAGCCTGGGAGAGCTTGTGCCAGTATACATAGCTGCCGGTGAAATAAGCATAGAACTTCCACTTTGTGGACTTCATGCTGTTTGCAAAGTTTTCCAGCTTTGGAGTCTCAAACTGGGACTGGTATGCGTCAAAGGCACTTGGTTTTTTCCTGGCCTCGCTGTGCTGGACTATATAGTAAATATAGAGCCTTTCCCTTGCACTCTTTTTCATGATCTCGCCAACGATGTTGCTTCTGTCAGTATTCTTATTGAACACACGAAGAAGTCCGCCGTTCCTGAAGTTCTGTAAGAGCCACTTATCAATTCGCCTTACTTCATAGAGCTGTTCTTTGGAAAGACCGTTCTCGGAATGCTCCTTTCCTTCCCTTGATCTCTCTCTTCCTGTAATCTCCTTTGCCTTGTCAGAGATAAACTTAGAACGATGGTTTTTAAGTTTTTCCATCACGTCCTGTCTGCCTGATGTATTCCTAAGAAGTCCCACACCAAGCCTGACCGACTTGTACTCCCTTATAAGAAGCCGAAGCATTATGTCGTTTTTAACTGCATCCTTGTTGTATTTGCTGACAATCTGTATATCGCGCTCAAGGTTTTTTAGCATCTCCCAGCGTCTGAGCATCTTCTCAGGTTCTGTGGCTATCATGTCCTTGCCAATGTAATAGCTGTAGTCAAAATAGCTCTTGGATACATTAGAAAGATTATCAAGGGCAAACTCCTTCTCCTTGTCGGAGGGCACATCATCAAGCTCGCCTATGCCATCCTCCAGCTTCCTTCCCGTAAGCTTTTCTACTATTGTATCAAGGCTGTTGCGAAGGAGCATTGCATCAGCCCTCTTTCCTGCAGAGAAGTTGTAGTAATGGGTATTGATATGCTTTGAAAAGTAAAAGCTCAGCTCATTGTACAGTCTGAGTATCGCAGGGTAAGTCCTGGAATTGAGCTCAAGGTCATCGGACTGCTCAGAGATAAGCTGCATAAGTGTAACTTCGCTTTTATCGCTCTTTCTTGTCTGCTTAATGTTATACAGCTCAAAGATCGCCGCCTTCACTGCATTGAACTCATCCGAGCGCTCATCTTCCTTTTCGTTGATAAAGGCATCTGCAGTATTTTTAAAGCCGCTGCTATTCTTTGGGAGCTTAAGCTGGTCACGCACCTTTTTGGCAGCCTTCTGGTATACCTTGCGCTTTGTATTGTACATGTCCTTTCTTATGGCATGGAAACGCTCTTTTCTGGCTTTTCTGGCACTCACGATCTTGGAGGACTCTTTTTCCTCTTCGCCATTTTCCCTGTGCATAACCACATTTATGTCGGTTACTACAGGAACCTCACTGCCATCCTCCCGAATCTGGAAGTTAGCCAGAGTGACCTGCTTACTGCTCATCCTTGCATAGGACATGATAAGAGCCTTGTAGGTCATGTCAATAAGAGCCTGCTTCTGCTCCTGACTAAGTCCTCCTCCAATGTATGTAGTAATGAAGTTTAAGAAATTTGTGACCTTATCAAACAGAGCTTCGGAAGCCCTCTTTCCATCGATGTAAAAGAGATCTGAAATTCTCTTCACTCCGTATTTTGCGTAAATATCACTTCCAAATACGTCAAAGTGTTCAGCGGCAAAGTTGTTCTGCCTTGACTGTTCATAAGAGGTGCTGTCGTACCTGTTTTGGCCTTCTGCCTGAGGATTCTTAACCTTGTTAAACAGCACACCTATCTTTTCATTAAACAGTCTGGATGATGAAAAGACGCTCTTCAAAAACTCTTCTTTTCTCCGGGGGGTAAGGTTCCTGAGGTTCTGGTCAGACAGTCCCCTGAAGCTGTTAAAAAGAACTTCCAGAGCATCCTGCTCACCTGCCTTAGCTGCCTTAAGATCTATCCTGTGCTCCTGACATTCAAATCTGTATGAAAGATCGGATCCGTGATGGTCCTTAAGGACTCCTGCAAGACTCTCATCATCTGCGTGCTCGGCAAAAAGACCTGCTCCCTTTTCTGCTCTTGCAAGCTCTTTAAGAGACAAGTTATCAAACTCATCCATTTTGATTATCTGAAGATTCTTTCCGCTGCCCTCCTTCTGGGCACCAAGGATTTCCTTCTTAAGGGAAAGGACACGGTTCCAGATTGCTTCTTTGCCGTTGGCATCCATGGTTGCGCCCAGCTTGTAAAAGAGATGATCAGAGCGCATGTTAAGGATCCTGTTAGCAGTCTTTTCGCTGATGATCAGCATGTTCTCAAGGGTAGGAATATCCTTTATCTTGCCGTTGTCCTTGTTGCCGCCGGGAAGCTGTTTTTTCCCGGAAAGATAAGCCATGACCTTGATATCTGCAAGCTGCTTTATGGTATCGCCCTCGTTGCCGGATATGTCATTTAAGTTCACCTTGTCTTTCCTTATGCCAAGCTCATCTGCAAGAATGTATGTGGCGAGCTGATCTTTATCTCCACCTGCAAAGGGTGCCAGTGCGTATCGGTCCTCTGCAAAGGCTTCGTCGATGCTGTAGCTGCTGTCATAATCAAGGGAAAGGAGCTTCTTGTAGTCTCTCTTCATCAGGTCCCTGATCTCCCTGATGATCCTTAGTCTCTCGTGGGCAGCATTATCGGAATCCAGGTTATCATTTCTGAAAGGCTTGGATTCAACGTAATAAATTGCTGCCTTTATGGCTTCATAATAGAGCCGGCGAAGGGTAACAAGGCTCTCAGGATCAAGGTTTTTTCCGTCCTGCGCATTTCTGCCGGCTATTTCTGTAAGGTGTGCATTTATTTGTGCAAACGCATTCCTGAAGGCAATGTATTCATCAGTCCTTCTTCCGTTTTCCACGCCCTGAAGTTCATAGTCAAGGGCAAGAAGCTTTTTGACATATTGTCCGTTAAGGCTGGTGATCCTGCCCTTTGAATAGCCCTCAAAGAAAGCCTTAAATTCCCGGGGAACCTGACGAAGCACAGCAGACTGGTCGTGCTGCTGTTTGGGAGTGAGTATATAGCCCTTTCCGTACTTTGTAAGGCGGTGGAATTCGTCGTATTTTTCTTCGCTTAACTTTTCCAGCGCCCTGTCTTTATCTTCCTGAGTGTTTTCCACTGCCAGATTTACAAGAGCATCTATACCTCCGGTGTGGATTCCTTTATAAGCATCAAGGAGCTTTACCATTCCGCGGACTTTGTCTGCAAAGCCTGCATTTACGATATTCCTCTCTTCAAGAACGTCGATGACCTTCTTTACTTCTCCACCAATTATCACAGTCTCATCTGTCAGGTCAGAGAGCTTATGGGCTTCAATAAGGCGCTCAATAAACTGCTCTCCCTTTCCGCTCTTTGTAAGGATTGACATGAGCATGGGTTCGGAAACCATCTCCTGATATGAGCCGTAGGTCTCAAGGAAACGGCATGCCAGATCATACTGCCTTGAAATCAGTGTGTTTACTGAGCTAAAATACCGTTCCTGATTATCCTTTGACAGATTCTCTATATTACCGGCGTTATTAAGCTTCCTGTCAGCCATCAGGTTCTTCAGCTCTTCTGAACTTAAGAATCCCTCATTTACCAGTACCTTTAAGCTCAAAACAGCAGGTTTATTGGCGTGGATCCTGCGATACATCCTAAAGAGCACATTTATCTCAGCCGGGGCAGCATTTCCGATCCCTTCAAACTCCTCATCATTAAGGAGAATCTGCTTAGTCACTGCTTCGTGACCGCGGCGATACTCACTGCACTTGTTAAGGAAATCAAAAAGAGTCTTCTTATTGCAGTCAGCGTAATCGATTCCTCCGCCCTTTGCATAAGCTGCCTGTCTAAGACCTTTTTCTCTTCTCTTGTAATTAATCTTTTCCCTGAATGAGAGCCAGTTTTCCTTGAGACCTCCGGTTTCTTCATCAATCTCAGTGCACTCACTTTGCAGGGTATAAAAATCTACAAATTCATCAGTGCCCTTTATATCTGTCCTGACCTTATCTGCAAGCTTCGAAAAGGCCTTCTTTTGCCCTTCATCCGAAATAACAAGGCCAAGCCTTATGGCAGCTGTGCGGTTAGTGATAAGGAGCTTGGTAAACTCCTTTTCCTGGTCGCTCTGCTTATCAGCAAAATAAATACCGATTTCCCTGTCGTAATGGCGCAGGTATACAGGATGCCGAAGGATCATGCATCTGGTCATGAAGTAGTCGCTTGCGGCACCAAGGATATCAAGGTTTTTCTTTATCTCATCTAACTTTTCTTTGTCGTATTTTTTTTCAAGACTCTCAAGGTATTCCGGCTCCTGATCCAGAATTCTCTTGTAGGTTCTAAGTTTTGCAGAAAGCTCTGTGAAGCGGTCTGCATTCCTTAAAAGCTGATCATCGTTATCAAGTCGCAGATCATCTATGGGCATGCTAAGAAGCTGCTCTGTCATAATATCCAGAGCGGCAACGTTCATCTTTGATCTGACCTCATCGGAGAGCTTGCTTCTTTCCACATCTGTATCGGGAAGTCTTCCGCTTACAAGGCGGACTAGCTCGGCGTTTGCAGAATCGTCACCTGAAAAGAAATATGAAAGATCCTTAAGATCTGTGACACTCAGGAGATTTTTAATATCTTTGGGAAGCTTCCCCGCTATTTTTACATACTTGTCGGAATTCTTACGAAGCTTGTCGCCCAGCTTCTTTGCAAGGTCAGCCTTTTTGTGAAGCTCAGAATTTCTGTTGTCGATCTTGGAATCAATGGTACTCTGGCTTAAGTTTTCCTTCTTCCACTGCTTGTCAAATGCGGCTATGGTATCAACATTTGGAATGCGCATTCTGCTGGGATCGTGGTTGTTCTTTTTAAGCCCCTTGGCAAAGTTTGCAAAAGAATCCCTGACCTGCTTCTCAAAGGTCTCCAGGACTTTTTTCTCTGCCTCTACCCTTTTTACTTCTTTTGCATCGGAAGAAGTGGTGATGAGCATTTCCTCTTCATCATCGTCATCAACCTGTTCTTCTTTCTCTTTTTGTTCCTCTTTCTTTGGCTCCTCTTTCTTTGGCTCTTCTTTCTTTGGTTCTTCTTTCTTTGGCTCTTCTTTCTTTTCCTTAGGTTCTTCCTGCTTTAAGCTCTCGCCTCCAAAGGCATAGCGACTAAGGGCTACGAATTCCTGTATCTTGTCAGAAACATCGTAGTAGCCCTCTTCAAGGAGTCTGTCGTTACTTTTTCTTATAACGATTCCTGCCCTGTGGCATACATCATCGGCACTAAGGTTGTATCCGCTCTTTCGTCCGATCTCTTTTGTAAAAGGATCCTGTTTGATATCATCAAACTCAGTAAGGAGCTGCTGTTTACTATTATCATCAATCCTGGATAGCCAGTTAAGCTCCGTTGTACCATAGCCCTTATCAAATGCAGTCAGAAACTGATGTATATCCGCAGAAATCTCAATGTTGGTATCTATTATGCCATCATCATCCCCTCTGGAATCCAGGTAGGAGATGGTATCACCATTAAGCCCTGTGATGGTCAGATAGTGCTCATGGCGACCAATGACTGCCATCTGCCCACCTCCCAGTATCATATGGAGCTTGGACTTTAATACCTCAATCTGGTTTTCTCTTTGTACCTGGGTGCAGTTGCCCAGCTCAAAGGTCATCTTGTGAACGGCTATATCCTTGCGCTCACATCCTCCGTTAACCTTTTTGTCAAAGATCACATCGGATACACTAAAGAAATCGCCGAGGTTCGCCTTGTTTTTTCCATACTGATCCACACCGGCAAATCTACTGATCTCCTCAACCTGAAGCTTCCAGCCAGCCTCATCTTCCGGAGCCTGTCTAAGCGTAGCAACTTCTTTGCTGGTCAGGTACTTCGGCTCATATTGCCTTACCTTGTTCTGGTCAAGAAGTACAGCACCTTTTTCTTTTCCGACAAGATGGTTATAGATCGCTGAGCCAACGCATGCAAAGCAGTTATTGGTCTTCTGTTTTGGGTAATTAAAGCATCTTTCGCCAAAAGCCTCCTGATCTGCCGGAAGGATACTCTTTTCCATGTTTTTGGGTCTTGGAACTTCCCTGGCGATGCGAAGCTTAAGTTCCTGCTTCTTTTCTATAAGGCTTATGTATGAAAAAGTCTTTGCGATAAGGTCATACTCTTCATATACATTATTTTCATGCAGCAAAACAAATGTGGCGCCGGTGAAATCAGCCTTGTCCATGGTGGTCTTTACCTGGTCCGCATTTTTCATCCTGCCAAAAAGCTCATCCCTATAGCGGATAAGTTCCTCTCTGTCAGGAATCTCTCCTTTAAAGTTACCCTTCCAGGTCTTTTCCCACTTTTCTTTTAAATCCTTAAAGGACAGCTTGTTTAGATCAACATCATATTCAACTCTGTCGCTGTAGTGCTTGTGAAAAAGCTCCGGATCCCACTTAAGGTGATAGACAGGAATAGAACCCTGGCGGACCTTCTCGCCGTCTCCCACGGGTTTATAGTTCTTTTCAATCTCATCAACGGCAAACTGAGTAAGGAGGGCATCATCCTTTAAAATAAGCTCCCTGCCCTTCATGAGTTTATCTGGCTGTGCACTACCTGCTCCCGCCTGTGAGCCTGTGCCCTTTTTCTCGGTATTTATAATATTCTCAGGAGCTTTTATCTGATTATTTTTTACCTCGGCAGACTTGGGAGCCTCTACTTTTATAGGCTCCTGCTTCTTGGTAGCTTCTGTTTTATTGATCTGATCCTCGTTACCCATATCTGTCTCCTGTACAAAATCCACTGCTTCTGCAAACGAAGTTCTGTTCCTCATAGGATTTATACGACTGAGCAATGGCTTTTGGAAATCACCTTAAAGTTAAAGCTTCTTTAAAATGATCTTCTTCTGGCTGATCTTAAAGTCGGATCTCTTTTCAGTTATATCCCTGCAGTAGTCCAGGGTCTTTTGCATCTTGACGCTCATTTCCCGGATGTCGCTTTCTATCTCTTTCTCAGCGGTCACATAATAAAGGACATAGGCGCTTCCTGTCATGATCATGCTCTTTATTGCATTAACCTTTTTATTTTCCACGATCTCGACCTCATCTGTGAGAGCGTCAATATCATAGAGCACCAGAGGATTCCTTGTGGCAACCACGTCCACCTCATCAGAGAGCCTGATAAGAGCTGCAAGGTACGGAAGGCAGATTGTATTGCCGCCGGGAACCTTAAATTCTGCCGGATACTCTTTTTCATCATAAAGATCTGTCTTCCTGTGGCCTCTTGCTATCTGCTTAATGGCAAATACATGCTCGGGAGATGGGATCTCAAAAACATCAGCATATTTATCAATGAAGAATCCGCTAAAGTCATTGTGATATACTCTTACAAAATCAGCAGTGGTTGCACCCGGGTGCTTCGCAAAGAATTCTTTTTCTCCAAATCTATCCTTACTCTCCTCGTAGTCCTTCTCGCTGATGCCCATTCCGGAATCGTGGAGATAGCACGCCATAAGGAGGCAGTAGATCTCGTCCTTGTTGAGCCTTTCTATCTGCTCACTTCCTATGAGTCTGTTACAAGAATCGATAACAGTCATACTGTGGAGTTCGGAGTGGTCCGTATACTCCGGGAAAAGACGTCTGTATCTGGTCAGCACTTTACCGGAAGCAAAAACCGAATCCTTAAATTTCTGGTGGAGATTTCTGTCCAGGTCCCTTAATCTCTTTTCAAGAAGGAAATCATTCTCCTGGCTTTCAATCAGATTCTTCTCCCCAATGGTAACTGTAAGGACGTTCATTCCCAGCATGTTCTGGTAGCTTACATCGCTGGCGATCCTGTAGACCATCCTTATTCCCATGTTGTCAAAGCCGCCCTTATCTGATGTCATTTCTGCCATTTGGACAGGATCAAAGGGCACGCAGTCATCCTTGAGCCTTAGGATCACTTTTTCTCCCAGAAAAAGAGTCATGACGCTTAGGAAATGTTTCTTTTTATCAGCGGTAAATCCATGCTTTACCACGTTTCCTGCAAGTTCCTCAAGGCAAAGTGCTGAATAATAGGCACTTCTCTTTTCCATGCCGTGATCAGCGCAAAACTCCTGTATCCTGGCTGAGGCATCAGACACATCATCATAATTGTAAATTGGAATATCAAGGACATTTTCAGGAGCCACGCCAAAATCCGGACTTAAGAACATCCACTCATCCAGATTCTTTGGGAAGTGTCTCCAGTAGATAAAAGCATAAACGGGGGCAGTTAAAATGGTAAGGATAATGCCTATGGGATTTGAGATCCACACACCCAAGGCGCCCATTACAGGAGCCAGGATAGCGGCAGGGATCACAATGGCAAAAAAGCCGTCGAAGATGGACTGGATATTTACAAAGAAATTGTGCCCCGTAGCCTGGAGATAGTTGGTCAGTATCTGACAGATAAGGATAAGAGGGATACACACAGAATAGATAGCAAAGAGCTGATATGCAAGATGATAAACATTTGAAGCTCTGTCCGGGAAAAAGATACCGGTCAGCATGGGAGAGATCGCAAAGATCACAGCGCCAACCACTACAGAAAGCAGCAGCCCCTTGGTGAATACCAGCTGAAGGGTCTTCTTCATTGAGTTCTTGTCCTCTTCACCCACAAATATACTTATGAGCATGCGGACAATGGCGCCATTTCCAAGACAGTACGCGATGAAGATCCCGCATACCATATTAAAGGAGGACATGGCAGAAAGACCGTCGCCTCCCACATAGTGAAGGAGCAGCCTGTTTATTACCATGTAGCGCAGCGCTATACAAAAAATCAGCATTGCTCCGGGAAATCCTATCTTGAGCATGTTTCCCAGATCCTGCCACAATATGTTATTAAAGCTGTAGTGGAGTTTGGCCCTTTTTGTGAAGTAGTAGGGCACAAGGAGAAGAAAATAAATGAGATTACTAAGTGACGTTGCCAGGGCAAGACCAAATATTCCCATGTCAAGCACTGCAACCAGTAAAATATCAAGCACAACATTTGAGATGATCATGCCGGCTATTCCAACATAGCCCCTTACAGACTGCCGCTCCATCTGAAGGAAATCAGCAAGCTGCTGGGCAAACAGCATGGGAAGGATACCTACTCCGTATCCCACAATGTAGGAAACAAGAGGAGCCTTCAGCTCCTGATTAGCTCCAAGAAGAGCTGCCAAAGGTCCGGGAATGATGAAACTTACAAGGGTAAGGATCAGACCGAAAATAAATGTCACGGTGAGGTTAAGAGAAAAGATCCCTTCTGTCTTTTTACTCTCTCCCCTGCCCATATATCTGCCGCAAAGAACAGCGGTGCCTCCAAGAAGCACCGATCCCACAGCAGTCATTATCTCAACCATTGAATAGTAGAGTCCTACTACACCAACGGCCGACGAATCTATATACCTTCCTGCCATGGCACCATCAACTATAGTATTGATGGCTCCCATGGCAAAGATCAGTATCTGAACCGGTAGTAATTTGAAAAAAAGACTTGAAAGGAGCTTGTCAGAATTTTTGTTCATAGCATAAGGTCCTCACCAGTTTTTTATTTACTTGGGTTATTCCTCTTCGTACTCTTCTTCCTGCTTTGCAATAAGATCCTCGTTATTTACAAGATCTCCCTCTACCTTCTCCACGTACATGTGGCCATCAAGATGGTCAAGCTCATGGCAGATAGCTCTTGCAAGGAGCTCCTCGCCTTCGATTATGTATTCTGTTCCGTCAAGGTCTGTAGCCTTTGCCTTAACGTAATTAGGTCTTGTTACAATGCCGGATTTACCGGGAAGTGAAAGACATCCCTCGTAGCCTGTCTGCTCACCTCTTGTCTCAAGTATCTGTGGATTGATCATCACAAGGGGCTGATCCGCATCGGGAGATATATCTATTACAACGATCCTCTTAAGGACTCCCACCTGAGGCGCTGCAAGTCCAACGCCATTGGCGTCGTACATGGTCTCAAGCATGTCCTCTACAAGTTCTTTTACTCTTGGTGTGATCTCTTTTACTTCCTTGCACTCTTTAGCAAGGACATCATCACCATATTCTCTTATTGTTCTAAGTGCCATTTCTATAAACCTTTCTATTTTATCTAAGCGCTATTATAAGAGGACGTGCATTGCACTTCCCCATATAAAAAGTTTACCCGTGCATAGGGTCAAAGTCAAATGATGCCGTGACAGCGCGCATCTTTCCCATGGCCTCAAGCTCTTTTATATAATGCTCAAGGGTATCCTTCAGATACACCAGCTTGTCATAGTCATCAAGCTTAACGTATATAGCCATCCTGTAAACGTCATTGATCCTGGCTATGGGAGCAAGGGCCGGGCCGATAAACACGGCTTTTTCAACCTTTTGCTGCTCCATCACCGCCCTGAACCTTGACGCATACTCCATGCCCTCGTCCTCGTTTTTACTCTGGATCTGGACACACAGCATGTGAGATATGGGAGGGTATCGCAGGAGGTCCCTGTAGGCAATCTCCTCTTCATAAAATGCCTTGTAATCCTGCTTTGCCGCAGTCTGGATGCTGTAATGCTCAGGCTGGTAGCTCTGGATCACCACATTTCCCTCTTTTTCACCTCTTCCTGCCCTTCCCGCTGCCTGGGTAAGGAGCTGGAAGGTTCTCTCACTGGCCCTGTAGTCACTGGCATAAAGAGACATATCCGCCGCCAGGATTCCCACAAGGGTAACATCCGGAAAATCATGTCCCTTTACTATCATCTGGGTTCCCACCAGCACATCTGCTTCCTTATTGGAAAAAGCCGACAGTATCCTGTCATAGCTTCCTTTTGTCCTGGTGGTATCTGCATCCATACGAAGAACCCTAGCCCCCGGCCAGAACTTTTTCACCTCATCTTCTATCTGCTCAGTTCCTGCCCTGAAGGAGGATACATATTTTGATCCGCACTCCGGACACACCCCGGGCCTTATCTCCTCATGGCCGCAGTAGTGGCACACAAGCCTTCCTCCCCTGTGCTCTGACAAAGAGACGTCGCAGTGAGGGCACTTGAACACATGACCGCAGCTCCTGCAGGAAATAAAGCCCGCAAGGCCTCTCCTGTTGATAAACAGCATGGCCTGCTCTCCCTTTGCAAGCCGCTCCTGCATAAGCTCCTGGAGCCTTCTGGAAAAGATAGATCTGTTTCCGCATCGAAGCTCATCCCTAAGATCAGCCATTTCTACTTTTGGAAGAGTTCCACCGGTGAGCCTTCTGTTTAACTCAAAAAGATGGTACTCCCCATTTTGAGCCCTGTAATAGGATTCAAGAGACGGTGTTGCAGATCCAAGGACCACGGCAGCACCGTCCGGAAGGAGCTTTGAGAGTTCTATGGCTGTCTCCCTTGCATGGTATTTGGGGCTGTTCTCACTCTTATAGGTGGATTCGTGCTCCTCGTCGATTATTATGATGCCTGTATTTGGAAACGGGGTGAAAAGAGCCGATCTTGGCCCTATTATGATATCTATATCTCCGCTTCTTGCCCTCTCCATCTGGTCATATTTCTCTCCCGGGGAAAGGGATGAATTCATTACAGACACTCTGTCTCCAAAGTGACGGTAAAAGCGCATCAGAGTCTGATATGTAAGGGCAATCTCAGGTATTAGGACAATTGCCTGCTTGCCTCTTTTTATCATGTCGTCGATAAGCGCGATGTAGACTTCGGTCTTGCCGCTTCCGGTTATACCGTGGATAAGATAGGTATCTCTTTTTCCCCGGTCATAATCTCTTTTAACAGTGTCTACAATATTCTGCTGCTCAGGACTTAAAACCTTGTCCGTGTATCTGTCAGAGGTGGCTGCTATGGGGTTCCTATAGTACTCCTCCTCTTCTATCCTGATCATTCCGGTGTCAGCCATACTCTTTAATGTGGCTGCACTCACCCCAAGCTTCCCGGTAATGAGCTCATAGGGAATGCGATCAGCCGGGTTTTCCAAAAGCTCTTTTAATATCCTCTCCCTGGCCTTTTGCTTTTTCCGGATGGCTTCATTATAGGCATCTATAGCCTCTCTTTTGGGAAGGCGCATGGATACGAACTTGTGGACCTGTCTCTTTTGCTGCTTGTAGGTGGGAACAACGGTCTTTAGGGCAGCTATCATGGTGGAGCCGTAGTAGCGCTTCATCCAGGCTGCCAGCTTAATTGAAATATCCTCCGCAGTATCGATCCCCTCCGATAAAGCGAGGATCTCTTTTATCTTGCTCTCATCGTAGTTACACTCATCGGTAAGCTCTATGACATAGCCCTTGCGCCTGGTGTTTCCCCTGCCAAAGGGCACGTCAACACTGCATCCGATCTCCACCTTGCCAAGAAGCCCATCGGGGATCCGATACTGAAAAAGGCGGTCAACCTTCTCATGGGATATATCTATTATTATGTTTGCAAAACGTGGATTCAACCTCTGCGCTCCTTAAGGATGTCTGCGATAAGCTCTCTCTCGTCCATGTGGTACTTGACGCCTTTGATCTCCTGGTAGTCCTCATGGCCTTTGCCTGCAAGGACGATGATGTCGCCCTGTTCGCCGTGATCTATAGCGTAGGCGATGGCTTCTTTTCTGTCTGTTATCTTGATGTACTTGCCATCTGTCTTCTTAATTCCGGTCTCAATGTCGGCTATGATATCCTCAGGTTCCTCATATCTTGGGTTGTCTGAAGTTATGATTGTAAAGTCAGCGTATTTTCCTGATACCTCACCCATCTCAAAGCGGCGCAGCTTACTTCTGTTGCCACCGCAGCCAAAGAGGCAGATAAGCCTGTTGGGGCGGTAATCCCTAAGGGTTGTAAGAAGGCTCTTTAGCGCCATTGCATTGTGGGCATAGTCGATCATAAGGGTGAATTCATCGGAAACCTTCACCATCTCGATCCTGCCCTTTACCTTGGCGCCCTTAAGAGCTGTCGCGATTTCTTCAGGTGTGCAGTCAAAGTGCCTAGCTACTGCTATTGCGCACAGGGCATTGTATACGCTGAACTTACCGGGATTGGTGATCTCAGCGTGCATCTCAATAAGTCCCTCGGTGTCGAAGAATACGCCGAGGTTGCCGGGCTTTCTGATATATGCCAGGTTGATAGCCCTGATATCGACTCCGCTGTTAAAGCCGTAGGTTTCAACCTTGCAGGTATGGCCCTCAAGGATGTCATCTGTGTGGATATCATCTCCGTTACATATTCCAACCTTGCACTGTTTGAACAAAAGTCCCTTGCAGTGCATATAATCATCAAAATCCTTGTGCTCATTTGGTCCGATGTGGTCCGGCTCGATGTTTGTAAATATACCTATATCAAAGGTAAAGCCCTGGCTTCTGTGGAGCATAAGACCCTGGGATGAAACCTCCATGACAACAGCATCGCACCCTGCCTCCACCATCTTAGCCATGTATTCCTGAAGATTGTAGGATTCAGGTGTGGTGTTCTCAGCGTGAATGTGCTCATCGCCGATTATGACCTCGATTGTTCCAATAAGGCCAACCTTATGGCCTGCATTCTGGAGCATTGATCTGATCAGGTATGTGGTTGTGGTCTTGCCCTTTGTTCCTGTAATTCCAATGGTCTTAAGCTTGCTTGCAGGATGATCAAAATAAGCAGCTGAAATAAAGGCCATGGCATATCTGGTATCCTTAACCCTTACCACAGGCATTTTGCAGCCCTTAGGAAGCTCTATGTCGCTTTGTGCAACAATTGCTCCTGCATTCTTATCTGCAGCTTCCATGCTGGCGCTGTGTCCATCGAAGTTAGCGCCCTTTATACAAATGAAAAGAGATCCTTCCTCAATCTTTCTGTTGTCGTTTACCACATTCGTAATTTCAACTGACTGCGGGTCAATTTTTTCTGAAGAATTCCCGCAAAACAGCTCGTATTCTAAACCCTCAAGCAATTTATCCAATTTCATAATCTATGCCCTCCATTTTTTATTTTTTCGACACAATTCTGACACATTTATATATTATTATAATAACCAAGATGTGAGCAATCACATCTCCCCCTCATAAGAAACCGCAGGCACACGCTTTATGCGTGTGTTTTTGTGGTTTATGGGGTTCTTTATTTTTTGATTCCTTTTAATCGTCACATCGTATAATCGCTCATCACCATCTGGATACTGCTCTTTCCCATATAGCTGTTGATATTAGGATAATAGGCAATCTTGATCTTCATGCTGCCATCAGTCATGCCATCATAAAGCTCATCCACTTTTTCCTGTCCAAAGGAATCTGCAAGGAATGTATGCCAGCTGTCCATATCTCCAAAGTACATCATATCAAAGACTTTTCCTCCCTCATCAGACACCCTGTATTTCCCGCAGTTTTTATTTTTGCCAAGGATCCTGCCGGATAACAGCTTTACATCCTTCTGGGCAAATACCGGCTTAATATTGCCATTTCCAAAGGGCTCAAGGAGAGAAAACTCCTCAATAAGCTCCTCATCCACTGCATTAAAAGGAAGCACCATATCAAGGTGAAGGGTTGGGACAAAGTCAGCATCAGTCAAAGCGCAGGCTTCATTTAAGCGGTCCCTCAGCTCATCAATCTTCGCAGCAGGAAGGGATAAGCCTGCAGCCATCTTGTGACCTCCAAATTTGGTAAAGAGATCCTTGCATCCTGAGAGCTCTGCAAACATGTCGTACTTTTCCATGGATCTTCCAGATCCCTTGGCCATGAGCTCTTTTTCTTTCCCGTTCTCATCAGCGTTATCTTCCGCTACAGCATCTGTAAGAACAATTGTGGGTCTGTTGTACTTTTCCCTTATCCTGCCTGCGATTATCCCTGCAATGGATTCGTGAACGTCACTAAGATAAACCACAAGGACCTTAGGAAGTCCGCCCTCCTGCATCTGCTCTTCAATGATCTCGCTGGCCTTTTGGACTCCCTTTACGGTCATGTCCTTTCTGGAATCGTTGAGGTCTTTGAGGTCCTGAGCAATCTTAGCCGCCTTCGCAGTATCCTCCTCCAAAAACAGCTTCATTGCCCTGGAGGCCAGGTCAAGTCTTCCTGAAGCATTAAGACAGGGTCCGATAACAAAGCCGTAGCTAAAGGCTGAAATCTTGTCATAGTCCAGGCCATTAACATTGATAAGGGCCTTAAGTCCTATATTTTTAGTATCCCTGATCCTCTTTAAAGACTCCTTGACGATTATCCTGTTCTCATCCCTTAGCTCCATGACATCGCAAACCGTTGCAATGCCGGCAAAAGTGAGCATCTCATCAAAGAATTCTATAACATCAGCATCCCGGTCTCTTCCCATTTGTCTTGCAAGAACCCAAAGGAACTTATAAGCCACAACTGCTCCACATATTTCCTTAAAAGAGCTGTTATCCTCTCTTCTTTTAGGATCGATGACGGCCTGGGCTGGCGGAAGGATCTCTTTTCCATCATCTAAAGGAACCTCATGGTGATCAGTGACTACCACTGTCATTCCAAGGTCTAAGGCGTGGGCAATCTGCTCAGAGGCCGCAATGCCGTTGTCGCAGGTAAGGATGACCTTCCTGCCGTCTTCATAAGCCCTGTCCACCAGTTTAACACTGAGGCCATAGCCATCCTTCACCCTGTCAGGAAGAACATAGTCCACATCAGCACCAAAGAGCCTAAGGCCGGTTACCAGAATGTAAGTGGAGCATATCCCATCCACGTCATAATCTCCAATGATCCTAATAGAACTGCCCTTACCGATCTCATCTATCATGATGGATGCACCCTTTTGGGCATCAGCAAGCTCATAAGGGTCATGCAAAAGAGATTTATCCCCGTGAAGATACATCTCTATATCCTCATCAGAAATAATCCCCCTGTTGGTAAGAAGCCTGGCAGTAATATTCCTTATACCGAACTTCTCTGCTGCATGGTCAAAGTCAGACTTCTTCATGCTCACCATCCATTTTGACATATCACACCTCTAAATCAAATATTAAAAATAGCGCATCTTTTTGCAAAACGTGCGCTCCTTAATCTTACCACAAAACAATGTACAAGTCGCCTGTTCCCAAAGCCATGCCCCCACTGCGGTCACTCTGTGCAACCGAAGGGCTTCGCCTCGCAAAAATAATTACTTTTGAGTGTTGAGAGCAAGCTGAGAATTCAGCGCTGTGCAGTCTTGCCCTTATATTCTTCTTCAGGCCAATAAACTCGTCCCCGCCATGCCGCCAAAGCACATTTCCATTTTCTCGCTATCTGCAAACGAAACTTTTCTATAATGCTCATGCCGATTTTTCTTTAATGCGCATGCTCATGGCGTGCAGGCGGTTACAATAATTTTATTTTCAGTGGTCATAGCTCGCCTTGCGAGCGTATAAGGAAATAATAGAAGCCAAAACCAAGCTCGCGAGTTTGGTTTTGGCTTCTACTATTTCCTATAGGTGCTGCGCACCATATGACCACTGATTACGGCAAAATAAACTTCCGCCTGCTTTACGCCTCTATTATTCCCATGCGCGTAAAAATCGGCTATGTGAGCATTTGAAAATGGCGTTTGCAGCTAATGTCTCGAAACTAGAAATGTGCTTTGGCGGCGTGTCGGGGACGAGTTTATTGGCCGCAGAATATAAGGGCAAAGATGCACAGCCCTGAATTCCAGCTTGCGAACGACGAAAAAGAATTATTTTGCGAGGCGAAGCCCTTCGGTTGCACAGAGTGACCGCAGTGGGGGCATGGCTTTGGGAACAGGCGACTTGTGCCATGAAAAAAACAGGGTGCAGGTCACTTAGGCCTGCACCCCGGAAGTGTTAATCATATTTTTTTTCTTTGAAGAAAGTTATTATGCAACCTTCTTTGCAAAGAAAGTCTTGAACCTGGTCTTAAGGTCGAACCACATAGGTGATGCAACGAAGATTGAAGAATATGTTCCGCTTACTACACCAACCATAAGAGGAAGTGCAAATGCCTTTATATCAGCCACGCCAAAGACATACAGTGCAAGGACTGTAAAGAAGGTTGTGATTGAAGTGAAAAGGCTTCGTGTAACAGTCTGTGAAACTGAGGTGTTAACCAGATCTGCCATTTCCTTCTTACCTGTTGCAAGGTGCTGGTTCTCACGGATACGATCGAAGGTAACGATTGTATCGTTGATTGAGTAACCGATGATCGTAAGCACAACTGCAATGAAGGTGTTACCAACTGCAAGTCTTGTAAATGCATAGGATACGATAACAATAAGTGCGTCGTGTGCAAGAGCTATGATAGCTGCAGCACCGAACTTGATGTCCTTAAATCTGATCCAGATGTAGATAAGCATAAGGATAAGGGCAATTACAAGAGCCTCAACAGCACTTGTTCTCATCTCTGAGCTGATCACACCACTGATGGTCTCAGCTGCGATGTTGTCTGAAGCTACACCGTAGTTTGCTTCAAGAATCTGCTCAACAGCCTCTCTCTGATCAACTGAAAGGGTTGTTGTCTTGAAGATTACCTGATTGGTTCCGGATACTGTCTGGATCAGGATCTCATTTATGCCGGCAGCTGACTTGATATCATTGGCAACTGTCTGTTCAAGCTCTGAAAGCTCATATGCTCTGTCAAATGTAACTGTTGTTGATGTACCGCCAACGAAATCAAGTGAGTAGTTGAAGGCTCCCTTTCCGGCGCCTGAGTTAATACCCATTACAATGAAGCCTGCAATAATGATAGCGCATGAAATTCCGTAAAAGAGCTTTCTCTTTCCAACAAAGTCAATCTTCTTTGTCTCCTTAGCCTTGCCATAGAGAACAGGGCTCTGAAGGCCGATTCCGTAGAGGATTGAAGTGATTGTTCTTGTAACAACAAGAGCTGTGAACATTGAAAGAACAATACCAAGAATAAGTGTCTCAGCAAAGCCCTTGATGCTTCCGGTTCCAAGGAACCAGAGAACTGCTGCTACGATAAGGGTTGTGATATTACCATCAAGGATTGATGAAAGAGCCTTGTTATATCCGTTCTTTCTTGCTTCGTCAACAGCCTTACCGCTTCTGATCTCCTCCTTGATCCTGGAGAAAACAAGAACGTTGGCGTCAACCGCCATACCAATTGAAAGGATGATACCTGCAATACCCGGAAGTGTAAGTGTCATCTCAAATGCTGAGAGAAGGAACACCATAAGACCTGAGCAGAATGGCAGAGCCAGGGTTGCTGAAAAACCAAGTATTCTGAAGAATACGATCATGAAT
>JAEEGL015798892.1_pt1 | contig 32498 bp, 30 predicted proteins | sample 9134231 | NCBI WGS metagenome assembly JAEEGL01 (sample SAMN16246548, study PRJNA631951) | gut metagenome | biome: gut microbiome; feature: rumen; material: fiber-attached | host: Bos | place: Iran: Karaj | collected 2018-10
CTATGCCGCCTCCCAGAACACGGTCAAGCTCGCCGATACCAGTCTGTATCCGCTCCTCAGATGAAGCAGTGATCTGACTTATGGTAAGGGGCTTGGCCCCCGATGTATCTCTGGAAAGGGTCTTGGTCGTCTTTTTATCTACAAGCTCCTCCACCATGGAGTTCCATGACTTACAGGCCGGGCACTGCCCCACCCACTTAGAGGACTCATATCCACACTCCTGACAGAAAAATACCGATCTGATCTTTCCTGCCAAACCTATGCCTTTCTAACTGAAACCGAAACTGAATCACTTCCTGAAAGCTCAACGGAAAAAGTAAGCTTACCACCGAGATTGGTCTTCATGGAAGATGTCTCACCATCGCCGATAGTGATCTCATAGGAACTCTCCGGTTCAAGCTCAAGTGTTATCTGAGCATCAGAATCTCCCTCAACGCTGAAAGTCACTCCGTCAGAATCACTCTTAAATCCGTGCACAGCTGTTCCGGGCTCTGACTCGTAAACAAAGAGCTCATTGCGCTCGAGCTTGGTGATCTCCTTAAAGGTCTTGATCTTGTAGAGATCTCCCCCAAACTCAAAATCAGAAAGCTTGGACTTGGTATCAAGCGAGTAATCTCCAAACTCCAGACCTCCATCAGTTCCCTTTTTGATCAGTTCACTTACGACTGCCATCTGTTTCCTCCTTTTTATTTTTTACGGGAAGTCTTCCTGCCTCCCTTGGTTTTAGAAGTATTCTTAGTAGTCTTCTCCGACGTCTTTCCGGTTGTCTTTTTAGCCGTCTTCTTAGTAGATTTCTTTGCAGGTACCGAAGATCCCGTCACATTGAAGACGATCTTGTCGCTGACTATCTCAGCCCTTATCTTGTCACCCCGGTTGATCCTTCCTGCAAGTATCTCTTCGGACAAAAGGTCCTCCATATCCGTCTGGATACGTCTGCGAAGAGGTCTTGCACCAAACTTGGGATCATATGCCTTTTTAACAATATATCTGGTGACTCCGATGGGTATGGTAAGATCGATATCCATCTGCTCCTTGCAACGCTTAACAAGTGATGCCGAAAGAAGCTTGGTGATCTCCACCATATCCTGCTTATTGAGAGCCCTGAAAACAATGGTCTCATCTATTCGGTTCAAAAACTCGGGTTTGAAGATGTCCTTGAGAGAATCCATAACCCTCTTTTTCATCCGATCGTGATCAGCCTTTTCGTCGGTCTCCGCTGCAAAACCCAATTTCTTGGGATCCATGATCTCACGGGCACCGGCATTGGAAGTCATGATGATGATGGTATTTTTGAAGTCGACCTTGCGTCCCTGAGCGTCTGTGATATGACCGTCATCAAGGACCTGAAGCAGGATGTTGAACACATCGGGATGAGCCTTTTCTATCTCGTCAAAAAGAATGACTGAGTAAGGATTGCGGCGCACCTTTTCGGACAACTGTCCTCCCTCGTCATATCCAACATATCCGGGAGGAGATCCTATCATCTTGGATACGGAATGCTTTTCCATGTACTCCGTCATATCCACACGGATCATATTGTCCTCTGCTCCGAATACAGCCTCTGCAAGGGCCTTGGAAACCTCCGTCTTACCTACACCTGTAGGTCCAAGGAAAAGGAAGGAACCGATGGGCCTGCCGGCCTCTTTGAGACCAACCCTGCCTCGGCGGACTGCTCTGGCTACAGCCGATACAGCCTCGTCCTGGCCGATTATCCTCTCATGAAGTATCTTTTCAAGACGGGTAAGCCTGTGTGCCTCACTCTCTGTAAGTTTTTTAACGGGAATCCTCGTCCATACGGAAAGGACATCACAGACATCCTCATAGGTAAGAGTGATCTTTTTGGAATGTCTGGCTCTATCATATCTCCTGCGCTGCTTTTCGATCTGAAGTCTGAGTTCATCTCTCTTTTTCTTGAGAGCCGCAGCATCTTCTATACGCTCCTGGGCAAGAGCATCCACAAATTCCTGCTCCGTGTCATGAAGGAGTCTCTCCTGATCAAACACGCTCTCCGGCACCTTGACCGAAGTAAGAGTAATGCGGGCGGAAGCCTCATCCATAAGATCGATGGCCTTGTCCGGAAGGAATCTGTCGGTGATATATCTCTCTGAAAGCTCCACCGCTGCATCGATAGCTTCATCCGTGATCGTAAGTCCGTGATGGGACTCATATCTTTCCCTGATACCTCTGAGGATGTTTTTGGTTTCAGCTATGGTGGGTTCCTCAACGGTTATGGGAAGAAAACGCCTCTCAAGGGCAGCATCCTTTTCGATATACTTTCGATACTCTGTAATGGTGGTAGCACCAATGACCCTGATATCTCCTCTTGCCATGGCCGGCTTGAGGATGTTGGCCGCATCCATGGATCCCTCGGCACCACCTGCACCGATCATGGTGTGGATCTCATCAATAAAAAGAATGACATTGCCGTCTGCAATAGCCTCGGAAATAACGTTTTTAATACGTTCCTCAAACTCGCCCCTGTACTTGGATCCTGCCACCATTCCTGAAAGATCCAGTGACAGAAGCCTCTTGTCACGAACTGCATCCGGTACCATTCCGGAAGCTATCCTCTGAGCAAGGCCCTCAACTATTGCTGTCTTACCTACACCCGGCTCACCAATGAGGCAGGGATTGTTTTTGGTACGACGGCTCAGTATCTGCATAACTCTCATGATCTCATCATCACGACCTATAATGGGATCCAGCTTGCCCTCTGCAGCCTCCTCTGTAATATCAGTACTGTACTGATCCAAAAAAGGTGAATCCATGCCGCGACGACGGCCCTCTGCCATCATCTCCTGACGAAGGTTTTCTCCCTCCTGTCCCATGGATGTAATAATATCCGCAAAAAGTTTTTGAAGGTTTACATCAACCGATGCCAGCAGTCTGGCAGCCGCACAGTCAGGTGTACGAAGAATGGCAAGGACTACATGCTCGCTTCCTATCTCATCCATACCCGAATATCTGGCAAGATGCTCTGCCTCCTCCATTACCCTGCGAAACTTTGGTGTGAATCCGTCTCTCTCAAGGATCGCAACATCATCACCGATGGTTATCAGATCCGTGATAAGTCCGGTTATCTTTTCCTCGGTGATGCCCTCTGCAGAAAGGACCGCAGATCCTAAGGAATCACCGACATGAAGTATCCCCACAAGAAGATGCTCACTGCCTATATAATTCTGATGCAGTCTGCCGGCCACTCTCTTACCGTAAGAAATGGCCCGGTCTACCGCCTTGGTATTCTTCATGATAGTTTCCTCTATAAGTCATTAAGGTCCATAATGTCAACGTGCTTTTGTCCGATCAGTGAATGATCCAATCCCATATCTATGTGGTTAGCAATGGACTTGTCCGGTTCCGGACTCTCATGCTTCTCCTCTTCCTCATCCCAGACACCCTCTGAAACTTCCGGAAGATCATCTATGGAGATAGGCTCAAGTTCAGGCTCCGGAGCCTCTTCCCTTCCGCTTCGAACGGGGCTTACCGGAACTTTGACTTTTTCCTCCTCCTCATCATCATAATCCTCATCGTCATCATCATCCCTGCGTCCTGCTATGATATTGATAATAATAGCAAGCAAAAGGGCAAGTAAAAGTATGCAGGCAGCTATAACTACTCGCATGTCCGAAAACATACCTTTTAAACGTGTTAATAGATCCTCCTTCGGCTCCTTTTCCACATCCTTAGGTTCATCTGAAGATGCAGATCTAAAGATCAGCGCCGAATCAATACGCGAAAGAGTCTTTTCCGTGGCATCATACATGAACCATCCGAGATTCTCCTCCTCGTCGATACCATATACGTAGTAGAATTCATTGCCACCGCCGATAAGCTGATATCCGTTGATGGTAACCCCGCTCCCAAGCTCGATCACTGCCTCTGAAAGAACACCATCCGGAAGCTCCGGGGGATCCATAACGCTGACATAACGCTTAGCCGATCCGATAGTCGTAGTAACCTCACCGGACTCAGACTCATCTCCGTCACTTCCCTCATCCGAAGTCGGCTCCTCGGTTGTGGTAGCAGCATCATCCGAAGGCTCTGTTGTCTCCTCAGGTGTGTCCTGCTGCTCCTCCTGGGCGGTCTCTGAAACCATAACATTGGCAGATGCTCTGGAAACTCCCTCTCCAGAAACTATGAGTCCTGCCTGTCCTGCTGACTTAGCCTTGAAGGTAAAGGTGGCCTCAGCTCCGGTAAAGGAAACGGTATTGCCATCCTTGGTGACGGAAGCCGTACAACTGTCATACTCAAGGATGATATTGTTGTAAGTAAGTGAAAGTGTAGTAGGCGAATTAGCCCAGACCCGCACCCGAAGGGTATCCCCTACATTAAGACTGCGGGAAGAAACAGAAAAATTAGCCCGATTGGCAGGCTGGGAAGTGGCCTCCTGTGTCTCCGTGGCATGGACAGATGCCGGAAAAGAAAGGGAAAGAGACGCCACAAGAACTGCTGCAAAGAGCTTTTTAGTTATGATCTTCATTACGATATCCTCTATAAAAACATCAGCTTAAAAACTGATATGAACAAAGCAAAATGTATACACTGATATTATACCCGACTTAGAAGTACATATCAAACAAAATCATATATGAAAACGTCTTCCAAGCTCTGCTCTGGCTGCGCCACCGCCAATTATAAGAGTCCCGAGAAAAACGCTTACCGAAGAGATAAAAGCGATCTCGGAAAGAACTGGGTGTGTAACGATCCCAAGCTTCACAAGAAGCACCGGGACCAACCCCAAAAATACCGTGATAAGCTGATACATCATGTAACTCTGCCAATTACGGCGGTTAATGATCATAAGCAGAAGTGCCACCACATTGCAGATAATGATGGTTGATGGCAAACAAAAATTAACCGACCAGCCTTTGAAATCACAAACCACATCAATGATGATCGTCAGTGACAGAGTCAAAAGCAACGTCAGATTGATCCTGGACATATAACCTGTCTTTTTACTGGACATGATAAGTATCAGAAAATAAACATAAAAAAGAGAAGCCGACACAATGGCACTCCAAGCCATACCGCCTGACTGGACATTGACAGCAACCGTTATCATACTGGTCACAAAACAAACGGTAAGGAGGATCCTGGCAAAAAAAGTCATTGCCCGGACTTTTCTGAATATCTCTGGATAATCCATAGCGGGAATGGGATCCTTGGATGTCTCTGCATTAAGAATAGTATGGCACAGAGGACACTGCTCGGAATCATCCATTATATATACTCCGCATCTGTCACACTTCCTACTCATAATAAACCCCATTAGTCTCAATTCGGACATCAACTCCGTCTGAAGCTATGGCCGAAAACGTGCTTTTTTGAATTGCCGTATCATAAAGAGCCGATGAAAAAGTCAGTACCAGATCATCCTTGTAGGAAATGATCGCCGCCTTAAGATCCTGTCCCTTGGAAAAAGAAAGAAAACAATGGAATGACTCTATATACGGCTCATACTCCGGACTGATCGTAACATTGCCAACATTGGTCATAGTTGATGTACTGGCAAGTGCCGCTCTTGTATATACCAGCTTGATGGCCAGATTTTTAAATACGAGAGGCACTGCTCTCGCAATAAAAGTCTGCTCATTGGATACATTATAAGAAAAGATCTGCTCTAGATTTTCTCTGTTAAGCTGGCCTCTGAGACAATCATGTACCATATGGCAGATCTCATCAAAACTGTAATCACTTTTTTCGGGAATAAACTCCGCCGAGATCATAACGAAAAAGTTCTTGGTAGTCATGGAGTCAAAAAAAGGACGAAGATTGACCGGTACTGCGATCCTCACCGGACGCTTTTTGGTGATATGACCGGTATGGCTTTTGTATATACCATAGATGAAAGCAGCCACAAGATACTCATTGATACTGCATCCGTGGAGCTCTCTTGAAGCCTTTTTAAGCTCACTGACAGGCATATGTCCGTGGACGACACCAAAGCCATGATAAGGAAGCTTGTCACCCTTGATGAGAAAGGCTCTCTTACTCTCGTACATGCTTCGTGAAGCCTTTCTGTAATTGCGAAGGAAACTATCCTCCCTGTCCAGTGAAGTATCAACGGAAAGTCCGTCTCCCATCTGATCTCCGAGTGCAGGATGCCTGCGTCTCAGATACTCATAAGTGAGTTCACGCAAAAAACCGATGCCTCCCATGCCATCTGTAAGAACATGGAAAACCTCGAGATTGATACGTCTCCTGTAATATGTAACTCTAAAAAGATAACTGTGATTGCGATTAGGATGGATGAACCTGCAGGGATATTCCGTCTCCTCCACTACCAAAGGAGCTCTTTTATCATTTTCCTCCAGGTAGTACCAGAAAACTCCGTTTCTCATGCGGAGTTTGAACCCGGGAAACCGGGGAAGTGTGGCATCAAGTGCCTCCTGAAGCAGATCTCCGTCAACATCTTCAGTAAGCACGACTGCTATCCTGTATGTGTTGGTCATCGTCTCTCCGGCGATCACCGGAAAGACGTGGGCCGTATTATCCAGTTTTTCCCAACGCTTATATCCCTTAGACATAGTACCTCAAAAAAGAAGCCCCGCGCAGCGGGGCTGTTCTTATCCTATACGTAACTAGAATAATCACCATATGTACTGGTGGTGTACTTACCGCTCCCGGTATATCCGGATGTGGATGATGTAGCCGCCTTAGCATAATAACTGATCATGGAAACATCTGATGCTACCTTGAAGCCAAAGCTGCCGGAAGACTGGAAAGTCTTTTGTACCACAGACATATCAGAAGCTCTGAACTTGTCCTCATCAAGCTTGAGCTTGTCATCGGATACGGTGATACCGATCTTGGCAAGCTGGGACTTGTTGAATTTGGCATCCGAAAGAAGCGCCGTGGAATTGGTAGCTACTCCCGAGATAGATGACTCCTCACCCGCAGACACCATGGAATTAAAGTCTGATACGAAAGACTTGACTGCGGATGTAATAGCATCCACATCATATCCTGTGGTCTCCTTGCCTGATGAATCCTTGGTAGTCTTGACCTCGAAAAGCTTTTTATCCATAAGCTTAGTCGTAGAATCCGAAAGATCATCTGCTGTGGATGAGATCTTGAATCCCTCGCGCTTGGCTGCACTGGCCTTGGAAGATGATGTATCTGTCTTTTTGACTGCTGCAGCCTTAGCCTTGCTCGCAACCGAATCCCCATCTGACTCCATATTGTAATAAGAGGTCAGAAGCTTCTTGTAGGAGCCGCTCTTGATGCTGTAGTAATCACTGAGCATGCTTGAAAGCCCGTTAACACCGCTGCTCGCTCCGCTTCCCAGGCTTGAAAACAATGTACTTATGGAACTTGAATCATATCCTGATACTGTCATATCCATCACTCCTTTGATAAAAATCGACATCCTTGTCTAAAAACGATATAGTTCCACTCTCATTTTACACGCTTTTTATCTGCCAGTCAATCTCTTTTTCACCGTGCTCCGCAAGGTATTCGTTGGCCTTTTTAAAATGTCCGCAGCCGAAAAAACCTCTGTATGCAGAAAGAGGTGACGGATGAGGTGCCTTAAGTACGAGATGCGACTTGTTGGTAAGAAGAGACTCCTTCTTTGCTGCTGGCGATCCCCATAGCAAAAATACTATGGGCCTCTCCTGGCTATCCACCGTCCTTATTACCGCGTCGGTAAACTCCTCCCAACCTATCCCCCTGTGGGAAGCCGCCTCATGTGCTCTCACCGTAAGCACAGTATTGAGAAGAAGCACCCCCTGTCCCGCCCAGTAACGCAGATCTCCGTTATTGGGAATATCACATCCCAATTCATCGTGGAGTTCCTTGTATATATTTACAAGAGAAGGAGGGACCGGCTGATCCTGCGGCACGGAAAAAGCAAGCCCACAGGCTGCTCCGGGTGTATGATAGGGATCTTGTCCCAGTATCACCACCCGTACATCAGACAGGGGCGTATAATGAAATGCATTAAAGATATCATCGGCAGGAGGAAATACCAGATGCTCGGTGTACTCCTGCCTGACTCTGGTATAAAGGTCTTTATAGTACGGCTTTTTATACTCCTCCTGAAGGTATACAAGCCAGTCATTATCTATCTTTGACATATCAGATCCTTATGGATACCCCTCTTCCGGAAAGGTAGGATTTAACCTCTCCGATGGTTAATTCCTTGTAATGAAAAAGAGAAGCGGCCAGAACAGCCTCTGCTCCACCCTCTGTAAGTGCATCATAAAAATGCGAAAGTTCTCCGGCACCTCCAGAAGCTATAACAGGTATGGGTACACTTTCGGATACAGCCTTTGTAAGTCCGATATCGTACCCGTCCTTGGTGCCGTCTCCATCCATACTTGTCAATAGGATCTCACCTGCACCAAGTTCGTAGCCCCTTATAGCCCACTCCACAGCATCCAATCCTGTATCTATCCTGCCGCCATGCTTATATACATGAAATCTGCCATCCGGCTCACGCCTGGCATCTATGGCAAGTACCACACACTGGCTTCCGAGTTTGAGGGCTGCCTCACTGATAAGCTCCGGCCTGTCGATAGCTGCTGAATTGACAGCGGTCTTGTCGGCTCCTGCGCGAAGAATCGCCCTGGCATCCTCTACTGTGCGGATCCCTCCGCCAACCGTAAAGGGAATGAAAACGGTATCAGCAACCCTCTCCACCATATCCACAACAGTATCTCTGTGATCACAGGAAGCGGTTATATCCAAAAATACAAGCTCATCCGCTCCCTCTCTGTCATAAATACCTGCAACCTCCACGGGATCTCCCGCATCCTTTAGGTCGAGAAAATTGACTCCTTTAACAACCCGTCCGTCATTAACATCCAGACAGGGGATAATACGTTTAGTAAGCATCAGTGTATCCTCAGAAAATTAGATAAGATCCGAAGTCCGGCGTCACCGCTCTTTTCCGGATGGAACTGCGTTGCAAAAATATTGTCATGTTCAACACTGCTGTGTATCTGAACTCCGTAATCTGCTACAGACGAAACGTCCGACTTATTGGCAGCCTCAAGATAATACGAATGGACGAAATACACGAATGTCCCCTCATCTAACCCCTCAAATAAACGACTCTTGCGAGGAAACTTAAGATCATTCCAACCTATCTGCGGAACCTTGAGCACCCCATCCGACGGTATGCGTCTGATAGAGCCGGGCAAAATGGAAAGTCCCTTGCATCCGGGTGACTCCTCGCTGTCATCGAACAGCAACTGTAATCCCAAACATATTCCCAAAAAAGGAATACCCTTTGCCGTAACATCTCTGACTACATCACAAAGTCCGCGTTCGGACAAGTGACTCATGGCATCCGAAAACGCTCCCACTCCGGGAAGGATAACATGATCACTGGCCAAGATAACTCCGGGATCAGATGTTATAGTACACTCATGTCCGAGATGGGACACTGCCTTTTCAACGCTTCTAATATTTCCTGCATCATAGTCTATGATGGAAACCACTGCTACTCTCCTTTTGAAACCAGTCCCAGTTCTTTAACGATCTCCTTAAGTCTTCTTGTATAAACCTTGCGGGACTCTATCGCAAAGAGTTCCCTGGCATCATCAGGTGTAAGTCCGTACTGATCTGCCAACGCCGAAGCAAACTTGCTGCCCAACTCATCATAAATATCTGTTATCTCAAGCTCCGAAGCAGTGTCTGCATTATATTCATAGAAGTGGAATCCGATAATAAGCGAATCCAGTGCATAAAGGTATTTCTGCTGCTTCATGCCGGCCTCGTATCCCTTGTAACGAAGTTCCATCTGTGCCATGATCCTTGACTTGTTAAGAAGGAGAACCTCCTTGTCACCGGAAACATTGGTCTCATCAAGGATGGAATAACACTTGAAGTATTCCTTGTTGGCAAAGGCTGTCCTGGCATTGCGGTTAACCGCCTTCTGGGGAAGGACATGTTGCACCACCAGGATAAAAGCAACTATGGATGCCGCAAGAAGAACAAAGATCAGAATGACCTTAAGAGGTACCTTGGGAGAATTATCCGGTACCTTAGGCTTCTTCTCCTTAGGAGGTTTTTTCTCCTTTTTAGGCTTTTCCTTTTTCTCCTTTTTGGGCTTTTCCTTTTTCTCTTTTTTCTTGGGTTCCTCAGGTGGCGCCTCTGCAGCAGCCTCCTCATTAGCGAACTCGGCAAGTATGTCATCGGACTCAGCCGCAAGTTCCTCTGCAGTAGGATCAACTACAGGCTCGGACTCACCTTCTTCGCCGCCACCCTTTTTACCAAACTTGGAAAAGATGCCGGTAATGGCGCCTATGATATTGGCAAAGAAGCCACCAATGCCACCCTTTTTCTCACTCTCATCAAAATCATCCAGCGACAGAGTATCGTCATCAAGGCCCTCTTCGGCAGCCGCAGCTCCCTCTTCATATGCCTCTCTCGCCTCTGACAGCTCCTGGCCACCCTCATCAGCAGAAAGCAGGTCGCCTATATCCATAAGGTCTCCATCCTCTCCCGAAGAGAGCATGGACAAAAGATCATCGCCATCCACGGTGGGATCCAGAAGAGTTATCTCACCATCCGCATTTTCCTCGGTAAGCATGGCTCCATCATGCTCATCAGGCTCAAATTCAGGCTGAAGGAAATCATCTCCCGCAATGCCACTGCCTCTGGACTGAGCAGCCATCCTGTCTGCTTCACCCAGAAGATTATCGGCAAAATCCATATCTCCGATCTCTTCGGGAGCGCCCACAGACAGATCCGGAGCAGCCTCAAGCGGTTCCTCCATAAGATCATCTTCTGTAATGCCATCTGTAATTACGTCATCCTGAGCCTTTTGCTTGGCTTCGGAAACGATGGATGCAATGTTTTCCATGAGGGCATCTACAGGCTCCTGATCAGAATTATCATCTGCATCGCCCATGCCGTCATAAAGAGGTGACACTTCCTCGCCGTCAGGCAAAACCTCATGTCTTCCACTGACTGTAGGATCCTCCAGAGAGTCAGCCTCTTCCTCCTGCACTTCCCTAAGGCTCTTTTCAAATTCCTCAAGAAACTCATCCTCGTCCTCATCACTCATCTCGAGCTCGAATTCATTTTCGAAATCCTCTAAAAATGCGGACTCAGAAAAAGCGCGTCGCAGGTTCTCGCGCTTAGTACGGCGGGGCTCATAATCATACAGTCCCTGAGCGGACATAAAATCATCATCAGGTGATATCTGTGTACGCCTGCGGATCTTTTCCTCCTGCTCCATCTGCTCCCGTCTGGATGCCATATCTACATCTGTTTTTGCTTTGCTTATGGAATTAAGCAGTCCGTCCAGATAATCCTCTGAATTTGCCAAAATCCCATACCTCCATAAATCTGCTCAAATAATGATAAAAAGGGGAGGATACGCCTCCCCTTTGAATGATCAAAAAATCATGCGCCTTTGCGGGCTGACTCATACTTGTCAACCAGATTATCGATAGCTTCAACCAACATACCGATCTCGGGCTTGGTGAGCTGTGCATCAGCTCCGAGAGACTCACCCTTGCGTCTGATCTCATCATTGATAAGGGATGAGAAGATGATAACGGGAATATTGCGCATAGTCTCGTCATCCTTAACAAGCTTTGTAAGTCTATGTCCGTCCATCTTGGGCATCTCGATATCAGTAACGATGCAGTGAACATCATCGAGAACCGTACCCTTCTGATCCATCTCGCAGAGCTTGTCCCATGCCTCCTGTCCGTTAGGATTGACATTAAGGTTGGTGTATCCTGCCTTCTTGAGACACTCAACAATGAGCTTGGAAAGAAGGGGTGAATCCTCAGCGATAAGGATGGGTGACTTGGATCTGTCTCTCTCCTCATAATCATCAAGATCCGAAACCTTAAGACCGGTCTCGGGATTGATATTGGATACGATCTTCTCGAAATCGAGGATAACGATAAGTCTGTCCTGGAGCTTGATAACTCCGGTGGATACTCCGTTGTCATCTGAAGAGATGGTTGAATCGGGCTCATTGATATCCTCCCATGAAACACGGTGGATACCAAGCACCTCGTCTACATGGAATGCAGTATTGAGGTTATTGAAATTGGTGATGAAGAAAAGTCCCTCAATATCGGGATCATTCTCATAACCCAGGCACTTGCGAAGATTGATGACCGAGATCATGGTATCTCTCGGCATAAATATACCCTCAACGAAAGGGTGGGAGTTAGGTACCGGTGTTACGTGCTGATAGGTAAGGATCTCCCTTATCTTAGCAACGTTGATGCCGTAATAATTATCAGCGATCTTAAACTCCAGTATCTCCAGTTCGTTAGTTCCGGACTCAAGTAAGATATTAGTATCCATGCTTCTCCTCTTTCCCCTTTCTTGCTACTTTTTGGCTGAAAGCTCAGTATCTATTGTGTATGTAATGTTGCCCCTCGGCAAAGCAAGGGTAACATCTGAAGCCTTTTTAACAGTTCCTGTAGGGAACTGGAATAAAATGACCAGATTCTTGGAACGGTCTGCCCTGATGGTACCGTCAAAAGTAGTTAGGTCATTAAGGAGCAATGTAGCCTGACTGGTGGCTGTAACCCCCTCATATCCTGCCTCAAATCTGAGTCCCAGATTAGGAAGTGTCAACGTGATGTCCTTATCAGTGGTGTTCTTGGCCTTGATCCTCATGACCAGAAGCTCATTGCCCTCGTCCGGTGTAAGATCATATACCTCTCCGGATCTGTAATCTGTAGAAACCTTGGCTCCCTTGTATAGGAAGGTTACTCCCTCCACTCCGATAGCCTCAGTAAGAGTAGTGACCGTCTCATCATCTCGGGACTGATCCTCTGTCTGTGACTGATCACCGGAATCCTCCGAACCGGAGTCCTCATCACCGGACTGATCGCTGCCGGAATCCTCATCACCCGAACTGCTATCACCGGTATCGGATCCATCAGCATCATCACTTTCCGAAGTATCCTCCTCAGTCTGTGCCGGCTGCGTCTGATCCTCCTCCTTATCCGATTTGGAAGTATCCTCGATAAGAGAAACCAAACCGCGGTCCTGATGGATATTGAACTTGGAAATAACCCTGGAACAATACAGAGCTATCTGCTCCTGATCCTCATCGGTCAACTCCGTCATCTTCGGAAGAAAACCGCATCCACCGAGTGTTATTGCCAGGGATGAAACAAGGATACAGGCGGCTATCCGCTTGCGGACCCTCATAGGCCTCTCCTTTCTGCTCATATATAGTAATATACTAGCATTTATCCCTTTAATATTCAACATCTTTTTCACTTGGCAAAGGTGATAAAAAACGTGACGCCGCCTTCGTCATTCACTGCTCCGCGAGTCGCTCCGAGACTCTCGGCAATAGCCGAAACAATGGACAGTCCTATGCCGCTTCCGCCGTATTCTCTGGTCCTCGCCTCGTCCACCTTGTAAAACTTATCCCAGATGCGTCCCATGGACTCCTCCGGAATATGCTCACCGGTATTAAAAACAGAAAGTCTGGTACCGGACTCATCATCGCTTTCAACGGTAACTTCGATCCGTTTCTCACCCTCACAATGATTGATGGCATTGGTGATATAGTTCGTTATAACCTGCTCCGTAGCAAAATCGTCGGACCATACAAAGCAGCTGTCCGGCCCGTTATAAACCGCGTTGATACCCTTTTGTTCAAACAGTATCTTGTTGCGTTCCATAACACCTCGGACAACACTGACCAGGTCGATCCTCTCCGGATGCATCACGTCCTCACCGAACTCAAGCTTGTTGAGAGACAGAAGTTGCACGACTATCTTGTTCATGCGTTCCGCCTCCTCCATGATAACTTCACAGTAAAAGCTGCGGCTCTCTTCATCCTCGTTGACCGATTCGGAAAGGCCCTCTGCATATCCCCTGATAAGTGCGAGAGGCGTCTTGAGTTCGTGTGATACATCGGACAAAAAGTCCCTGCGCATTTTTTCATTTTCGCGCCTGACCTTAAGATCTCTGTTAAGATCGGCATTGGCAGCCTTGAGCTGGCCTATGGTATCCCGCAAAGTCTCCGACATGCGGTTCATCCTCTCGCCAAGTTCATCTATCTCATTGGGATGTTCGCGGGTCTTGTATCTCGCCTCAAAATCCAGCTGTTCCATCCGCCTGCTGATATCTGAAAGTTCTCCAATAGGCCTGGTTATGAGTTTTGAAAGACCTGTGGCCATAATAATGGAGATCGCGATGGAAATAACTCCTGCCACCAAAAGAAATCTGGTAGAGAGTCTTACACTGTCATTGATACTCTCAACGGCGGTCCTAATGATGATAGAGTTATTATCGGGAAGCGTCCCCCACAAAAGCAGGTAGTCCCCCACCATCCGATCATCATGCTGCCTCTCAATGGAGTAATTTTCTCCCTGACGTATCACCTCTTCTTTTTCTCCGAAGAGCATACGATAAAACTGGGAAAAAAGAAGGTTGTTCTGTCCCTGAGACGAAAGCACAGCCTCTCCGCCTGCAGTCATGACGGCAACCTGAAGATTCCGATCGCTGCACAGTTTTTCAAAGGTGACCCTGTAATCATCGCTGTAAAGCATATCTTCGTTATCAGCCTCTGAAAACTGCACAAAAGCGTCATAAAGCTGCTTTTGCTTGTAGTCCTCATAATAAGTGCCCAAAAATCTCGTATTGACTATGAATATGAGCCCTATGAGGATAAAGGTGACAAGCACCATTGAAAAGGCGATCTGTGTTCTGATGTTTCCTTTTCTCTTTTTACTGTCCATGGCAGTGATGCTCCTTGCAATACTTAACAGCACCCGGATCCGTAGGATCCCAGGTATGCCAGTAAGGAAGAGCTGCTACCTTGGGTCTTGCCAGTGGTTCATAACCGGTCTTGGAAACCACATGGACCGTAGTTCCTATTGCACAATTGTCAAAGATCCACTTGGCAGCATAGGCTTGAAGCCTGATGCACCCGTGGGAGCAGACCGTACCCAGTCTGTTATATGCACCAACAGCAAGATTTTTATTGTTGTTGTATGAATTGTAAAAGATAGAATGGAAGTAGATACCGTTGGAAACTACCCTGGTGCACCACTGTCCCCAGCAGGGCCCCATAAGCTCATGCCACCTGAGTTTGACAATGGTATGATGGGTACCTATAGGGGTGGCATATCCGGGGGAACAGATAAAGCTCTTGAGAGGTATCAGTTCCTTTCCAACCTTGGAATAAACTACCGTCTGACCCTTGGCTTTGTTGACATAGATCTCATAGGTTCCCTTCTCATCATCGGAAAGATACTTTTCGGGATCCTCGATCCTGGTGCCGTCTCCAAAGTAATAAAGCCTCAGTGTCTTATTGTAAACACTTGAATTCTGATCCTTGACTTTTTTCTTTTTGATCTTGAGTTCAACAGTTCCGGTAACCTCATTGCTGCCGGATTTTTTGCTGCTTCCGTCGTCCGCCTCGCCGTATGCAACAACCTTGTAGGTGAAGGTATCTCCAAGATTCACCTTTTTGTCAAGGAAACTTGTGGTAGCCGCTCCCTTGATCTTTTTGAGTTTGGTGTATTTTGCAGCATCTTCAGCCTTACGATAAACGATATATCCCTGGGCACTTGAGTTTTTCTTCCAGGTAACCTTCTGACTGATCCGGACAGGTTCAACAGAAAGGACCTTGATATTCTTAAAACCGGTCGTGGCCTCGATACCCTCTTCATCCATCTCTCCGTATACCGCATCACCCTCGTCATCATAGACTATGGCAGCAACGGAATAATAATATGTCTTGAGCTGCTTGAGGCCGGTATCCGTATAAGACTTGGCATCTTCATCCAGCTCATCGATTATCTCCATGTCATCATCATCGGTCCATCTGTAGATAGCATAGCCCTCTGCACCGGTAACGCCGCGAAAATTGATGGTTATCTTATTTGTCTTAGCCTTGGCTGAAACGAGCTCCGGGATCTCCTCCAGGGGATCCGTTTCCTCCACCGGCTCCTCATCCACAGGATCATCAGTGGTCTCTTCGGGTACAGGATCTACCGTCTCTCCCTCTGATCTGTTTATCTGCTCATCGGGATTTATGGTGGCAGCATCAAGCCTGACAACCGGCGCTGAGAAAAAGGTCACAAAGAAAAGGACAAGCGCCATTAAAAATGAATATATACCTTTGTGTTTAAAAAAAGATTTCATAAGAAACTACTCTCCTGCATCAAACTTGTACCCCATACCCCAAATGGTATGGATGTACTCCCCGCATTCTCCTAACTTGCTGCGGAGTTTTTTTACATGTGTATCTATAGTCCTGGCATCTCCGAAATAATCGTAATCCCAAACACTTTCCAGGATCTGCTCTCTCGAAAGAGCGAGACCCCTGTTTTCCATAAAGTAAACCAGAAGATCAAATTCACGAACGGACAACTGAACCTCCCGGCCCGACACCGTAACCCGATGTGCTCCTTTGTCCACCGACAATTCTCCCTCGCTGAGGATATCCGCAGCGCTGCGGGGTGCAGTCGAATCGGAACGTTTGAGAATGGCCCGGATCCTTGCCACAAGAAGTTTGGGTGAAAAGGGTTTGGTAACGTAGTCATCCGCGCCGGCATCAAAACCGTTAAGAGCATCGATCTCGTCCGATCTGGCAGTCAGCATTATAACCGGAACATCAGACTTACTCCTGATCTCCCGAAGTACCTCGTATCCGTTTTTTACGGGCATCATCACGTCCAGAACAATTAGTCCGATATCAGACTCTGCTGCAAATATATCCAAGGCACTCTGGCCGTCTCCTGCCTCAAGGACCTCATACCCGTCCCTGACCAGGAAATCACGGATCAACTTTCGCATCCGCATCTCATCATCAACTACCAGTATTTTCTCCAAGGGTACTATCCTCCGTATCCTGTTGGATCATCAATTCATTTTCCCTGGCCCTGATCTGCTTTTCTCTCTGATCCAACTGTTGCTGCCAGGAAGCATATTCGTTTTCGACCTGCTGCTTGTAATTCAGGATAGTGGTCATATTGGATGTCATTCCGATAACTATCATGACCACCACAGCCAGCGCAAGAATAGCGCTTACAACTACAGATGCCCTGAACTTATCCCGATAATCATTCCTGTCTTTAATGCTTTCTTTTCTTGATCTGCGATTACCGTCACTTTCGATCTTGCTGCCCTCCGGAATAATGGGATCCGCATAAATGGGATCTACAAGGGTTTCCGGTATCTGCGGCTTGTTCTGAAGATATCTCTGAAGATCATGAAGAAAAGCTGTACCGACAGCAGTATGGAAAACCTTTTGATGGACCAACTTTTGATACACGGAAAGAACGGTTTCCGGTTTGTTGTAATCAATCTGGCCCTGAAGGTAATTTACGGCATTCTCTTCCTTTAGTGCCATATCGATCATGGCGCTGTCGGAAAAAGCAAAGCCACTAATTATCTGAGTATTTTTATCATCTGCCATATCATCACCTGAATGCCTCATGGGCTTCTACTTTACCTTATCCGCACCAAGTGCTCCCTCCTGCGCCAGCTCAACCAGGCTTTCAACCACCTCTTTGTTAAGCTGGGTGCCTCCTACACGTCTGATCTCTGAAATAACCTCCTCCAGAGGCATCTTTTTACGATAGGGTCTGGTAGAATACATGGCGTCAAAAGTATCTGCCACTGCAATAAGCTGTGCCACCATGGGGATATCATCACCTGACAATCCCTGAGGGTAGCCCTTGCCGTCAAGATGCTCATGGTGGTAACCTGCCCCAAGAGCAAGATCCGGATCTATATCTATCTCCTTAAGGATCTCGTAACCCTTGGAAGTATGCTCCTTCATGATCTTATATTCTTCATCATTAAGAGCCTCCGGTTTGTTGAGGATCTCATCCGGAATGGTTATCTTACCTATGTCATGAAGAAGTGCGATATTGTATATCCTCTGGATCTCATCATCGGAATATCCCAGCTTTTTAGCCAGAAGTTTGGTATACTTTGCCACCCTGAAACTGTGACCGTTGGTGTACCTGTCCTTAAAGTCGATGGCCTTAGCGAAAGCACGTACAACCGAGTTCAAAGTCTTCTGTGTTTCCTTCTGCTTTCTCTCAAGAGCCTCTGTACGCCTCTTGATATAGTTCTTGATGATAAAGTAAGCAATGATCGCAAGCACTACCAACATTACCACATAGAACCATATATGCTCCCAGAATGCCTTCTTTTTGATTATGGTGATGTAAAGTTCACTCCAGACATCCTCTGTGATAGGATCGATGGTAGCCAGATGGTAGGTATACTTTCCTCCGGAAAGGTTGGTATAATTCACGGGACCAAGTTCTCTCCTGGTAACCCGGGTCGGCTCCTCATCAAATCCTTCCAGCTGATAAGAGATGGCCGGATTGTTGAGTGAAAAGGTCAGTGCATATCCATTGACAATGACACGCTTTGCGCTGGACGGTATGGTAACCTTGCCCTTGCCGGACTCATCATACTTGACCTCGTAATGCTCTCCATCTACCTCCACATAGGGAACGGTAAGCTTGACCTGATCCTCCCCGATGGAATACTTCGTCACATTAAAACTGCATACGCCGTTAGTTCCGGAAATATAGACGGTACCATCCTCGTCCATATAATTACGGGAGTTGGCGGTAGTCACGTAAGGAAGTCCGTTTTCGGAATTGAAAATGGTATAATCGATCTCTTCATTGTCAAGCATCTGCTGGGCGTCAACCCTGTAGATACCGGCGCTGGAAAGAACCCAAAGGTCTCCCATACGGCCCTCGAAAAGATCAAAGTTATTGGAATATGGATAGTTCTTGATACTGGTGATAACTCCGTCCTTGTAATAAGCAATGGAATTACTTGTAATGATCCAGTAAATTCCCTCTCTCTGGGAATCCTTTTTCACTCTAAGTATGACTTCGGACTCGAGTCCGTCCTCCATACCGTAGTGTTTGATCTCATTTTCCTTATAAAGATAAAGACCGCCACCGTCACTACCCATAAGGATAGAACCGTCATCGGTCTGACAGATAGTAAGTATCTCCGTATTGATGATACCATCCGAATAGTCCAGTTTATCTATAGTCTTGCCATCCTTAACGAAGTAGATACCCTCGTTGGTTGACACAGCTATAGAACCGTCGCTAAGCTCACAACTGGTACGGACCTTTGTGGCATTCATCCCCGTCTTGGAATCATAGCAGGTGATGGTCCCGTCCTGGCTGTAGCAGACAAGACCGTACTCACTGTAGGTAGAAAGCAGGATATTACCCTTGGAATCCTTCTTGATGCTTCGGATACGGATACCCTTAAGCATGTCAGTGAGTTCATTTTCCACAGTATCGGTCTCATTCCTTACAATAACAAGTCCGGTATCGGTCCCCAGATACAGCAGATCATCAAACATACATGTGGTATTGACCACCATCCCCGGAAGGGCTGCACTTCGGCTTATGTCCGTAAAGATACTCTTTGTTATTTTCATAACTCCCTGACGGGATGAAGCAAACCAGTAGTTTCCCTCGTAGTCCACCATCATATCGTCAACGGAATTATTGATATCGACTTTTTCAAGTTTTTTGCAAAGGCCCCTGCTGTCCACATATCCAATACCGCTGTCAGAGCATACCCAGAGCATGCCTTCAGCCTGACGGAGGGCCTTGATATAACTAAGCTCTCCTGTAGTGTATGTGGAATGTGTAGCCATCCCTACGGTGATATCACCGTAGATTATGGTATTGCCCTCTGTTCCCAGGTAGACAAATCCAACTCTGTCGGGATCCGGCTCAATACAGGTCACATTGCCTATACCCAGCGGAGTATCGTCGTAACACTCTACCATAGCGTTATCTTTGACATAGAAAAAATGCCCATCGGTAGTAACGCCGTAGATTATACCCTCGCTGTCGTTTTTGATCTCATATACGAAATCATCATGCAGACTACCATCAGGCATATCATGGAGCTGCATGTCAGGATCGATGTAATAGAGTCCCTGAGTTGTGGCAAGATAGATATTGCCCCGATCATCCTCTGCAATGGAACGAACGGACGCACTACGAAGGCCGTCCGATTTAGAGAAAAACTGAAATTCCTCTCCAACCTTGACCGCCGCTCCACCGTCGTTGGTACCTATCCAGAGTCTGTCCTTTGAGTCCACATACAGACTTACGACACTGGATATTCCCTGAGACGAATCATATCTGTAAAACTCATTGCCGTCATATCTTACAAGACCACTGTAGCTTCCGATCCAGATAAATCCATCCTTACTCTGGACCACTGCATTGGCCTCGGAAGTGGGCAGACCTATACTGCTGTCATACAGTACAGATGTCTGTCCAAGTTCAAGACCTGTTACATCACGCATCGGCTCCTTTGCAAAGCTTCCAATGACTCCCACAAGAAGCCCTATTATCATGGCGATGACAAGTGCCAGTGCAATGATCCTGTTGCGCTTTTTCATAACGGAACCGCCCTTCAGTCCTCAATAGCAAGTGCTGCAGTAATAATAGCCATGGAATAAACCTCGATGGCGTTACATCCTCTGGAAAGATCATTGATGGATGCGTTAAGTCCCAAAAGGATGGGGCCGTAAGCATCGAAATGACCCATACGCTGTGCTGCCTTATATCCGATATTTCCTGCATTGATATCAGGGAAGATAAAGGTATTGGCATGACCTGCCACATCTGATCCGGGGCACTTTGTACGTGCAACCCTGGGTGAAACCGCTGCATCGAACTGCATCTCACCATCGATGGGAAGATCCGGGTACTTTGCCTTAGCCTTGACTGTTGCGTTTCTCATCTTGTCAACGGTAGGTCCCTTGCCTGATCCGTAGGTAGAGTATGAAAGAAAAGCTACCTTGGGATCGATTCCGAATACACGGGCACAGTTAGCTGCCTCACCGCAGATCTCAACAAGTTCATCTTCTGTAGGATCGATATTGATAGCGCAGTCTGCCATGGCAAGTACTTCGTTTTCACCTGTAGCTGACTGACGTACAAGGATGAAGCATGAAGACACGATGGAGTTGCCCGGCTTAGTCTTGATGAGCTGAAGTGCGGGACGAACTGTATCAGCAGTGGAATATGTAGCACCGCCCAGAAGTGCCTGAGCCTCACCCATCTTCACCAGCATGGTTCCAAAATAATTTGTCTTGGAAAGGATGCCTCTTGCCTCCTCGGGTGTAACACCCTTGCTCTTACGAAGCTCACAGAAAAGCTCAACCATCTCGTCGAGTCTCTCATAAGTCTTAGGGTCGATAACCCTGGCACCACGGATATTGTATCCTGCCTCCTCTGCTGCAGCCTCGATCTCTGCCTGATCTCCCAGAAGGATAGGTGTAAGGAAACTGCTGGCAAGAAGACGGGAAGCCGCCTCAAGGATACGAGGATCGCTACCCTCTGTAAAAACGATTGTCTTAGGACTCTTCTTAAGACGCTGGATCATATCACCAAAACCAAATGACATCATGTACCTTCTTTCTATGTGACGGCAAAAGCCGCGTTGATATGTGAAAATTTATTGGGGAACCACCCTGCCGTTCTTTTTAACGGTGATCGTATCAGATAGTCCGTCAATGTATGAAAGGACCGCCTCTGCCTCATCACCCTGAAGGGCCGAAGTCTTGGCACTTCTGGCTTTTGCAGGCAAAAGAACATGCTTAAGACCGTCCTGGGTGGCAATGATCTTGACTGCCGCCGTACGGTCAATGGTTTCATTGAATATAAAATTACCAAGGCTATAGTATATCATCTTTCCGTTGTATGATTCAACCCCTTGGAGGACGTGAGGATGGGCGCCTATCACGGCATCTGCCCCCGCATCAATGAACTGATGCGCCATCGGTTGCTCGTATTCACGAAGATTGGTGGTGTGCTCCTGTCCCCAGTGAACCATTACAAAAAGATAATCACATTCTTCCTTGGATTCCTTGATCTTTTGGATAAGATCTGTGGGATCGTAAGTAGTAAAAACTCCCGGAGTCTGATTATGGACATCCCAGGATACTACGGGAATAACCCTTGATGCTGCCAGAAAGCCGAACTTCATGCCTTCCTTTTCGATAACACAGAGTTGACTTGCTCTCTCGAAGCTGTCCCCTGCACCGATATACTCTACTCCCGCATCATCAAGAGTATCAAAGGTATCCGAAAGCGCATCCTTGCCAAAATCCAGAACGTGGTTGTTGGCAAGACCCGCTACATCCACGCCCATCTCATTGATAATGGATACGTACTTGGGATCCACCCGGAAAGTATACTGCTTGTCCGGAGCCTTGGTTCCTCTGGTGGAAAACGGAAACTCATGATTGACTGCAAGGATATCAGCCGATGTAAGTTTCCTTAGCATACGATCGTCAAGCACACCGCTGATGCCGCTGTTGTTATAATTACGAAGTACGTAATCGGACAAAAGAACGTCTCCCGTAAAAATAAGGGAAACCTTAGGTTCCTCCGGTTCGGGCTCGGGCTCCTGTGCCACAGGTTCCTCTTCGCCCTGATCGGAAGTCTGCTCTAACTCTCCGGAATCCTCCGAAGGCTTTTGAGTTGCAGGTTCCTTCTCAGTCTTTGCTGACAGATTTTGTCTGAGATCGGACAAAGCTGTAAGAGCCTTTTCATCCCATCTGAAGCAGACACCCGCAGCGATCAATACTCCGATAACAAGCACAAGAAGGGTCAGCTTCACTGTATTTCCGCCGCCCCTCTTTTTATTCTGTTTTCTGTGGGTTCGATTAATACCCACTACTTTTCTGTCCTTTTCAGGAAAAATCATATAAGCTTCTCCAAGGATACGATCCTAACACAAAGTGTAAAGAGCTCAGCCGCAAGCTTAAGGTCATCAAGACTGGGATAAGTAGGAGCCACACGGATATTGGTATCCTTGGGATCCTTGCCATAAGGCCAGGTCGCTCCTGCTGTTGTCATGGTAACACCTGCCTTCTTGGCTCTTGATACGATCTCCTTAGCACAGCCTTCCATGCTTTCAAAACTGATAAAGTAACCGCCTCTGGGCTTAGTCCACTCACCGATCTCCAGACCACCGAGGTTCTTTTCAAAGATCTCTTCAACCGCCTCAAACTTGGGACGAAGGATATTGGCGTGCTTTCTCATATGCTCTGTCAGATTGTGTATGTCTCCGAAGAATCTGACATGACGAAGCTGGTTAACCTTGTCGTGACCTATGGTCGCATACTTAAGCTGCTTCTGGATATCCTCAAGATTGTTGGGAGAGGTTGCAAGAGCTGCAATACCGCTGCCCGGGAAGGTGATCTTGGAGGTTGATGCAAACTTGTAAACCAGATCGGGGTTACCTGCACGCTTGCACTCTGCAAGGATCTCAATAAGATAATCCTGTTTGTCATCATAAAGATGATGTACACCGTAAGCATTGTCCCAGAAAATACGGAAATCAGATGCCTTGGGCTTAAGACGTGCAAATCTGCGTACCGTCTCATCCGAATAAGAATAACCCTGAGGATTGGAATACTTGGGAACGCACCAGATACCCTTGATGGTCTCATCCTCTGCAACAAGCTTTTCAACCATGTCCATATCCGGACCTTCGCTTGTCATGGGAACCGGTATCATCTTGATACCGAAATACTCGGTCATGGCAAAATGTCTGTCGTATCCCGGTGAAGGGCAGAGAAACTTGACCTCATCCAACTTGCACCAGGGTGTATTGCCCATGATACCATGTGTAAATGCCCTTGAAAGGGTATCATACATAACATTGAGGGATGAGTTACCGTAGATTATGATATTATCCGGATGGTTCTCCATCATATCTCCGATCAGTACCTTAGCCTCATGGATTCCGGAAAGGACTCCGTAATTACGGCAATCGGTGCCATCCTCACAAGTCAGATCCACTGAAGAACTGAGAACATCCATCATTCCCATGGACAGATCAAGCTGCTCAATACAAGGCTTTCCCCTGCTCATATCAAGTGAAAGTTCCTTGGCCTGAAACTTCTTGTATTCCTGCATCAGACTCGCAAGCTCTGCCTTAAGTTCCTTTTTGTCCATCTGTACGTATGGCTTCATCTCATCCTCCTTAAACAAACGTGTTACTTTCCGGGTCATACTCATAACCTATGGATCCCAATATCTGCTTGATCTCATCGACACTCATGCCGGACTTACCGGCAAGCATCTCAAGGTTGGGTTCCTTGTCCCGCAGCTGCATATTCACAACAGAAAGCAGCATTGCCGGGTCTCTTGGAAGATCCAGTGACGACATCACTCCACCTCCTCGATAGCTTTTCCGATATCGGACCTCATATACTTATTATCAAAGGATACCCACTTTGTTGCCTCGTAAGCATTTTTGCGGGCTGTAGTAAGATCTGATCCCAGTGCGGTAACACCGAGAACTCTTCCTCCATTGGTTACAATCTGTCCGGAATCGGACTTTGCAGTTCCGGCATGGAAGCAGAAGTACTCCTTCTCATCAAACTTATCAAGTCCCTCTATGGGGAATCCCTTTTCGTACTTAACAGGATATCCGTCACTTGCAAGGACTACGCAGACTGCCGCATTATCCTCAAACTCCACTGGAACCTCTGAAAGACGTCCGTCAACACAGGCCTCCATGATATCGATAATGTCTCCCTTGAGTCTGGGAAGAACTACCTGAGCCTCGGGATCTCCGAACCTGCAATTGTATTCCAGAACCTTGGGTCCCTCAGGTGTAAGCATAAGGCCAAAGAAGATAACTCCCTTGAAAGCCCTGCCCTCAGATGCCATAGCATCCACAGTAGCCTGATAAATGTGTTCCTTACAAAAAGCATCCACCTCATCAGTGTAAAAAGGCGAAGGAGAAAAGGTTCCCATACCTCCGGTATTAAGACCCGTATCTCCGTCTCCAGCCCTCTTGTGATCCTGGGCAGAACTCATAATCTTGATGGTCTTGCCGTCACAGAATGAAAGAACGGATACCTCACGGCCTGTCATAAACTCCTCTATGACCATGCGATTGCCGGCGTCACCAAACTTTTTATCCTGCATGATCTCTTTTACGCCGTCCAAAGCCTCCTGTTCATTCTGGCAGATAAGAACGCCCTTACCGAGAGCAAGACCGTCGGCTTTCAATACCACCGGATACTTAGACTCATTTTTAAGGTAAGCTATTGCTGAGTCCGCATCATCAAAAGTCTCATATCCCGCTGTGGGAATGTTGTACTTTTTCATAAGTTCCTTGGAAAAAGCCTTGCTTCCCTCAAGGATAGCCGCATTTTCCCTGGGGCCGAAGGTTTTGATCCCGGCCTTTTCAAAACGATCAACGATGCCACCCACCAACGGATCATCCATGCCGATGATTGCAAAGTCTATGGCTTCCTTCTTTGCAAAATCCACCAGACCGTCGAAATCCATGGCTTTGATGGGAACACACTCTGCAAGTGCCTCTATCCCGGCATTACCGGGTGCACAGTAAATCTTATCAACGCGTGGGCTGCGGGATACAGCCAGTGCGATCGCATGCTCTCTTCCGCCGCTTCCAACTATAAGTACTTTCATGCTTCCTCCTTAGCGATCATGTCTATAGCCTTAGGTAAAAGGACCCACTCTGCCTGCTCCATTACCCTTCTCTGAAGGATCTCCGGAGTATCTCCATCATGGACCTCAACTGCTTTTTGAAGGATGATGGGGCCTGTATCCGTCCCCTCATCTACATAGTGTACCGTAGCTCCGGTTATCTTAACCCCTCTGGCCAGTGCCGCCTCATGAACCTTGAGGCCGTAGTATCCCTTACCGCAGAAGGAAGGGATCAGCGAAGGATGGATGTTTATTATCCTGCCGCTATAGCCTGAAATGATCTCCGGAGGAATGACTACAAGGAAACCTGCCAGAACAATAAGTCCGGGATGATACTCATCAATGGTGTCCTTGAGAGCCTTGTTAAACTCAGCTCTGTCAGCATAATCCGAAGGCGAAACACATCTGTGATCAATGCCGTGCTTTGCCGCTCTCTCAAGTGCAAAAGCACCCTTGTTATTACTGATGACCGCCGCTATCCGGGCATTATTGACACGCCCATCCTCGATGGCATCGATAATAGCCTGAAGATTGGTCCCTCCGCCGGATACAAGTACAACTACGTCTAGCATAAACTGATACCTCTCTTCCCGGACTCAATATGTCCGATTTCGTACACAGTATCACCTGCGCTTCTGATAGCTTCCATTGCTTTTGTCGCATCTGAAGGATCAACGGTGATGGCCATTCCTATACCCATGTTATATGTGTTGTACATCATCTCGGATGATATATCTCCCTTTTTAGCAAGAAGATCGAATATAGCCGGAACCTCATAGGATGACTTTTCTATAACCGCACAAAGATCATCGGGAAGCATTCTCGGAATGTTTTCATAAAAACCACCGCCTGTAATGTGACTGCAGCCTCCGATGGTAATTCCCGCCTTTTTCACTGCGGAAAGGGCTCCGACATAGATCCTTGTAGGTGCAAGGAGAACCTCACCCAAAGTGCGTCCTCCAAGTTCATCATACTTTTGTCCAAGTGACTCCGGAGTTATATCAAATACTTTTCTTACAAGAGAAAATCCATTGGAGTGAACGCCGGTGGAGGCAATACCAAGGATAACATCTCCGGCCTTCATATTTTCTCCGGTTATCATCTCGGAACGCTCTACAACTCCAACTGCAAATCCCGCAAGATCATACTCATCCTCCGGCATAAGTCCGGGATGCTCTGCAGTCTCTCCGCCTACCAGTGCAGCTCCCGCCTGACGGCATCCCTCAGCAACACCTGATACAATGGAAGCGATCTTTTCGGGATAGTTTTTTCCACAGGCAATATAATCCAGGAAGAAAAGAGGCTCTCCTCCGGCACATGCGATGTCATTGACACACATTGCCACACAGTCGATACCTATTGTATCATGCTTGTCCATTACAAAAGCCAACTGAACCTTGGTACCGCATCCGTCCGTTCCCGAAAGGAGTACGGGATCGGACATGTTCTTGATCTTGGAAAGATCAAAGGCTCCCGCAAATCCGCCAAGACCGCCTAATACCTCAGGACGCATAGTCTTTTTAACATGTTCCTTGATAAGCTCTACCGACTTATAACCCGCCTCAATGTCAACTCCTGCCTTTTTGTAATCCATATTATCCTCCCGGTTTACTGTAAGTACGCCTCTATACCAACCTTTGCCAACTTTTCATCTTTGTCAATTACTTCATTTTTCATCTTTTCAGAATAGTCCCTGAGTTTTGAAAGAAGTGCATCATCTGATGTAGCCAGGATCTTAGCGGCGAGGATACCTGCATTGGCTGCTCCTCCGATGGCTACTGTCGCAACGGGGATACCTGTAGGCATCTGGACTATAGAGTAAAGGGAATCCACTCCTCCAAGATCCGAAGTCTTCATGGGCACTCCTATAACAGGAAGAGGGAAGATAGCCGCACACATACCGGGAAGATGAGCTGCCTTGCCCGCACCTGCGATTATGACTTTATAGCCTTTGTCTGCTGCGCTCTTTGCATACTCGAAAAACTCATCCGGCTCTCTGTGTGCTGAAATGATCCTAACTTCATAGGATATCCCCAACTCATCCAGTACCTCTGCTGCTTTTTTCATAACAGGAAGATCTGAATCACTTCCCATTACTATTCCTACCTGTGCCATCTTAACCTCCTTATACTTATGAAGCAAGTTCCTCTAATGGTTTATTAAGTTCCTCACAACCCGGAACAACGAAACGTCCGTCCTTAATTATGGGTATCCTCTCACCATCCTCGCAGATAACCTCAATAAGTCCTAATTCCTCAAAGGGGATGGTGATATCGGTATGACAGTTAAAATATGCCTTGCTAAAGTCAGTGTCACGAAGGCGCGAAATGGAATTATCTCTGGGAATGATCTCCTTGCCGTTTGGATTGTACATAGGTACATCTTCCGAATAGGAATAACAGGTATCACCTACAGCAAAGTGAGGACCTGTCTTTTCCGCAATAAGGATCGGGAACTTTCCAAGGATATCATACTTGCATCCTACCTGATATGCTACGGTATTGGTACCGATGGCAAACTCGCCGATAGGAAGACTATCATGCTTGTAGAGGATATTGTCAAAAATAAGTTTTCTTCCCTCTGCAGGATCCTCGAAATTAGCGCAGGAATAATCAGTCACCCTGCCCTCTTTGAAGGTGAGTTTAAGATCCTTAAACTCGTAGTCTCCCAGGTAAACATGGGAAACAAACAGTACTCCCTCCGTGCCTTCAAGCTGAGGTGAAGTAAATACTTCGCCTACCGGAATATTGACATCCGCTACACAGTTTTCAAACTTCGTTTCCTTTTCAGGGTCCGATATAGGCTGAAGATATACGGTGATATCTGTTTCATTGCCCCCGCATCCGAGAACATGAACCTTTTCTCCCCTATCAAGAACATCAATGATATTCTGCTGCATATCTCTGTATGAAACGTAATCCAAAGTATTGATCCGGACTGTCTCCCTAAAGATCTCCTCAAACTTATCGCCGATCTCGGGAACGGGATAAGAAATGATGGAAAAGCAGGTTGTCTCACCTGGAATGTATGTATTGAGTATCTCGGACATTCGGGATCTGTACATTACATTGAGCTGATTCTGCTCCTTGGTATATCTTTTGTTCTCCGGATGATTAATGGGAACAAAGGTAGCATTACCAAAGACCTCGGTAACAGCAGGTCCCGCGTAAGTGCGTGCCTTATCCTTGTACTTTTCGTAAGTATCCTTTGCTACCTCAAGACGTCTCTCGACATAAGCCTTATCGTAATAAAAGCCGTCATCTTCTCTATGATCGTAGATGAACTGTTTGTTGAGCGGCGTTGAATAAACTCCGCTGATCCTTCCGCCTTTTCTTCCATTGCATGAAAGAAGAGCCTCTCTCCAGAAATTGGACTTAAGTCCCAGTTTTTCGAAATTATTTATGACGCATCTCATGACACGCTCAAGACCGATAGGAAAATGTACTCCTACTGACGTCTTTGCGGAAAGATCCTTTTTGGCAAGTTCAAATCCCATACGGAATCCCTCTGTAAGAGTATCTGCCATGGACTGGATCTCATCCTCAGGAAGTGATGCGAGATAGGAAGACATCCTGATCTCGTTGTTCGTGATATATGTACCGTAACGGTAAAGATATGATGTATCGGAAAGGTCGGACTCCATTATGATCCTGTTGAAATAGTCCGATTCTGGACAAACCATCTCCATAACGCTGTCTGCTATAAAAAGTTCCTGATAATCATGATAGAAAGAAACGATCTCACTTGTAAGTGCATGATCGATATCTCCCTCATCATCGAGATCACAGATACCGTAAAGCTGAAGGATCAGTTCAAGCATGATCACCAAAAGATCAACTCTCTGCTCTGCGGCCCATGAATACATTGCAAGAACATCTGCATAAACACAAGAAAGAATGCCACCTACTTCCCCGAGTTTACTTTTTGCATATACCGGGGAAAGAAAACTATTGTCATAATTTTCCGGCATCAGATCATAAAAGATCTCCTCCTGGATATTGGCAAGGACCTGAGTGTCAAGATCCGCCTCTGTCAGGATATGCTCCTCATAATGAGCAATGACTTTCTGGGCAAAGCCCGTAAGCACTCCGAAATACTCCTCTAACGAACCGGCAAGCACCCCCTCCTCCGGTATCTCAAATATCCTCTCGGTTGCCAGCTCGTATCTCTCGTAAATATCATCTGCCGGCTCATAAATACTATGGTCAACTTTAAAAAATCTCACCTCATTACCTCATCAAAAAACAAAAATTCCGTAAACATATACTGCAAGCCAAAGTACAGCCGCCAAAAGCGGAAGTACGAATCCGGTTATCCTGAAAAGCGTATTGTGCTCCACATCTCCCAGAGTGCGATAACCCTGTATTCCCGAACATATTGATGCTATACAGAGCAAAAGCCCCAGTCCACTGATAACCCGGGGCAGCTGGCTTCCCGTACGGGATGCCTCGCTTATCATGACACCGAAAACTATGAGTGATAACACTCCGATCACGGTCGTTATTATATTGATCTGTGCAATAGGCTGCTTTTGAGCCTTGCGTCGTCTTCTAGCCATAACCTCTCCTGATCACACTATAGATCCTGTATAGGATGTAACCGATAATACCTCCGAGGGTGTTAAGGATAATATCATCCACATCACAGCTTCCCAATCTGGTATAAAGCTGGATGATCTCTACAGAAGATGAAAATACAAAACACAGCAATATCGCACCCATGGGATAATGTCCGTCCCCGGTAAAAAGAGCCGGAATGAAAAATCCCAAAGGAACAAAAAGAAGGATATTGCCAAAGATATTGAGAGCAAAAACCTGATCTCCCACCACATCCCTGTAATTTATATACCTCATGATCTCGCGAAAAGGAACGAAATTATATCTTAGGGTTCCTTCGCTCCGGCCGAAGCCCTCCGCAAAGAACAGTATATACGTCATTACAACTATGTAAAGGAAAAAAAGGAATAGCTTAAAAATGTAACGACCAGCTGAACCTTTTTTCAAGACTTCTCCCTTCAATTACATCCATACTTTTCATAGTAAGCATCGATAAGTGCTTTTTTCTCATCATCAATTATGATCTCACCTGTTGAGATAGGATTGTTGTAAAGATAAGAAACTACCTCTTCCATTGTAACTATCGCTGTGGTCTTAAGAGAAAACTCCTCACTGATCTCTGTAAGAGCACTCTTTTCTCCGGTGCCTCTCTCCATCCTGTCAACTGAAACCACAAGTCCCATTACGGACACGTCGGCCTGAGAACGGATAAGGGGAAGAGTCTCTCTGATAGAAGTACCGGCTGTGGTAACATCCTCTATCATAACAACCCTGTCTCCATCCGCAAGCTTAGCTCCAAGAAGGCTTCCGGTATCACCGTGATCCTTAACCTCCTTGCGGTTTGAGCAGTACTTTACGTCCCTGCCGTACTCGGAAGAAATAGCCATGGATGTTGCAACGGAAAGAGGGATACCCTTGTATGCCGGTCCGAAGAGCACATCGAAATCAAGTCCGAAAGCAGACTCAATTGCCTTAGCATAATAAATCCCCAGCTGAGACAACTGGGATCCTGTACGATAATTACCTGTGTTAATGAAAAACGGGGTCTTGCGTCCACTCTTGGTTGTAAAGTCTCCAAAAAGAAGAACTCCAGACTTTATCATAAACTCAATAAACTGCTTCTTATAATCTTCCATCTCTGATCTACTCCTTAACTGCGCCTATAATATCTTTGATGTCACCTATCTGATGCCTTTCCATATAATCCTCGATACCACCCAGTATGTCAAGTGCAATATCAGGCTTTGTAAAAGTAGCGCATCCAACTGCCACCATTGTTGCACCGGCAAGCATAAGTTCTATCGCATCCGTTGCCGACATGACTCCACCCATGCCTATAATGGGAATATCCACCGCATGTGCCGCCTCATAAACCATCCTGACTGCAACCGGATGGATAGCTGCGCCGCTCATCCCACCTGTCTTATTGGCTAGGACAAAAGACTGTCTTTCAACGTCGATCTTCATTCCGGTGATTGTATTGATAAGAGATATACCGTCTGCTCCCGCACTCTCGGCGGCCTTGGCTATCTCTGAAATACTTGTCACATTGGGTGAAAGTTTCATGACAACCGGCTGAGCAGCCTTCTTTTTGATAGCATCGGTAACCTTGAACACCATGTCCGGATCCGTACCAAAGGCAAGTGCTCCGTTTTTAACGTTGGGACACGAAATGTTGATCTCCAACATGTCTACCGGCTGATCTGCAAGTTTTTCAACAACCTCCAGATACTCCTCTAAAGTATGACCACAGACATTGACGATGATCCCGGTATCATGCTCCTTTAGAAAAGCAAGATCTCGTTTTATAAATACATCCACTCCGGGATTCTGAAGTCCGATAGCATTGAGCATTCCTCCGGGAACCTCTGCAACACGAGGTGTTGGATTACCCTCCCAAGGAACTGCCGAAACACCCTTGGTCGTAACTGCTCCCAAAGCATCTATGTCAAAAAACTCACCGTACTCCATACCGCTGCCGAAGGTTCCTGATGCGGTTGTAATGGGATTTTTAAATCTTATTCCGGCAAAGCTTACCTCTGTGGAATAATTGCTCATAATGCCACCTCCCCGGAGTCAAATACCGGACCGTCCTTACAGATTCGGGCGTTTTTAACCTGTGAGTGATCGTCAACATCCTTTGTTTTTGTGATGCATCCGAGACATGCACCGACTCCGCAGGCCATTCTTTCCTCCATGGAAACAAAGCATCGAATATCATTAGCCTCTGCATAAGCTGCAACAGCACGAAGCATTGGAAGCGGTCCGCAGGCAAATATCACATCTGCCTTTTCATCTGAAGCTTTGATAGCGTCGATAACGGTACCTTTTGTACCCATGCTTCCATCCTCTGTTGCTGCAAGGATACTACATCCGGTCTGTCCGAAATCGGACAACAGAAAAGCTTCGTCTCTGTATCCCAATACCGCTACGCTGTCTGTGCCGTACTTTTTCGCCAGATATAACATGGGCGGTATTCCTATGCCGCCACCAATAA
>JAEEGL010348993.1_pt1 | contig 32497 bp, 22 predicted proteins | sample 9134231 | NCBI WGS metagenome assembly JAEEGL01 (sample SAMN16246548, study PRJNA631951) | gut metagenome | biome: gut microbiome; feature: rumen; material: fiber-attached | host: Bos | place: Iran: Karaj | collected 2018-10
CATCTCCTTGAGGGAGAGTTTGACGACGGGGTATCTGCCCATCTCCGAGGTGTAGTTCTCGCCGGCCTGGAGGATGGCGGTGCCCTTGAAGAGATCCTGGCCGCGCTGGTCGATGTTGAAGAAGCAGTCGAGCATCGAGAGGTTCAGCGACTTGCCGAAGCGCCTCGGGCGGGCGTAGAGCGTAACCTCGCTGCCGCTGTCGAGCAGGTGTTTCACCAGCAGCGTCTTGTCGACATAGTAATAGCCGTTCCGCACCAGTTTGCCGTAGTCGGAGATGTTCAGCGGGATTTTCTTTTTCTCATCCATCGGTGTGCTCCTTTCACGATACGTCTTTTTACATACTATAGCGCGTCGCGGGGGCGTTGCGGAACGGGGCAATTTGGGAGACAGGCACCTTCTTTCACGCAAACGACGGAGGCGCTTCACGGGCGGGTTGACTTTGCGGGGCGGGGCACGGATGGGGGCTGGCGCCTTCATCCAGCCATGCAAACGACGGGGGGCTTCGCCTGGCAGCAGCCCCCCGCTCCTCCCGCAAACGGCGAGGGCTCGCCCCTCGCCGCACCTGTCAGTGGAGTTCGGCGGCGTCGTAGTCGGGGGCCTTGTCGAGGGTGCCCCAGAAGTCGAGGGCGGCGGAGCGGACGTCGCCGTAGCCATATTGTGGGAGGGCGGAGTGGTGGGGCATGAAGTCGCCCGAGATGCCGAAGATGCAGCCCGCATTGAGTTCGATTTCCAGGTTGAAGAGCTTGCCCGCGATCTCCTCGATGCGGCGGTTCTTCCAGAGCGGCTTCCAGGCGAGGGTGTCGCCGCGGAAGGGCACGCAGTCGGCGTAGTCGAAGCCTGGGACGGGGCGGTTCCGCGTGTCGAGGATGCGGACGCGCATTTCGCCGTAGGGGCAGGCGACGTTGATGGTCGGGAAGGCGCCGCCAGTGCGCGGCATCAGCAGGTTCTTGGTGTGGATGCGGGCGGAGAGTCCGATGGCCTCCAGGCCGCAGTATCGGCCTGGCTTCATCTCGGCGATGCGGCGGACGCTGTAGTCGGTGGTGTCGTGGTTGATGGCGGTGGGCAGGTGGTTGGCGTCGCCAGGCTTGTACATGCCCGCGCCGTGGCCGCCGCGGTGCTGGATGACGGTGGCGAGCCAGCGGTCCCGTTCCTTGCTGAGGATGGTGTTGTGGATGACGGCCTGGAAGACGCCGTAGCCGTCGGAGTCGTAGTCCGCCATGTCGAGGGAGGGCTGGTGGGTGCGGTTCCAGGAGAGGCCGTCGTAGCTGTAGGCGAGTTCCACGCGCATGCGGCCCGCCATCTTGTAGGCGACGGGGTCCTCGTCGTCGGTGTCGAAGATCCAGAGGTTTCCGTAGAAGACGCCGTCGTGGTAGCAGACGGGCATGGCGTAGAACTCGGTGCCAGGGGCGTCGAGGGTGTCGGGGTGGAGGACGAGGCGTGGCTCCGACCAGTGGACGAGGTCCTTGCTGGTGACGGTGCAGATGCGTCGGTCGGTGCCGACGGCGCGGCAGAAGACCTGGTAGCACTGGAGGACGGGGTTGTAGATGAGGGCGTTGTAGGAATCGCTCCAGTAGCGGCTCCAGGTGTATTTGTCGCCGTCGAGGGTCCAGTGGCGCCCGTCGGGGCTGAAGGCGAGGGTGCAGGGGGAATACTGCATGACTTCGCCAGGTTCGTCGAGGGCGGCGGCGCACTTGAAGCGGCGCGCGGGGTCGGGGTCGCGGGGGTCGTAGAGGACGGTGGCGCCGTGGACGCTGGCGCCTTTGCCCGCGTAGACGACGTTGTGGATGTCGCCGAAGCCGGCAAGGCCGCCCTCGACGGGGGTGTAGTGGATGCCGTCCTGGCTTTCGGCGAGGGCGAGCAGGCAGTGCTCGGAGGTCTTGCCGAGGACGGCGAAGACGGTGTTGAAGTTCGCCCACATCAGATAGCGGTCCTGCTCGGGGACGTAGGCGATGGTGGAGTAGGCGGCGCGGAACTTGGGGTCGTTGTAGCCAGAGCCCTCGATGATGCGCGGCGTGAAGAAACGGCGCTTCGTCTGGTGGCGTTGCTGCAGGCCGAAGTCGTCCAGGAAGGCGATGGTGTTCATGGGGGCTATTGTTCGAGCAGGACGAAGTTGTGGGGCGGGATCTCGACGGTGGCGCGGCCGTTGCCGAGGGCCTTTCCTGAGCGGCGTTCCGTGACGGGGGCCCTGGCGGCGAAGTCGAGGACGGCGGTGGCCTTGGCGGCGCCGAAGTTGCCGACGGCGACGAGGAGCCTTCCTGCGGGGTTGCGGTAGACGCCCATTCGGAGGTCGCCCTGGGCGGCGAGTTTCACGTATTTTGCCTGGGCGGCGGCTTCGTAGGGCGGGATGAACTCGGCTTCGCCGATGCCGAACGGGAGGGTGATGTCGAGGATGGAGTCGGTCACGCGGTTGTTGATGCGGTGGCTGTGGATGATGAAGCCGTAGACGAGCGAGTGCAGGTACATGGTTTCGGTCGGATGGACCTCGGTGGTGGCCATCTTCTCGTTGTTGTAGTAGGCGGGCATCAGCATCGGGACAATGCCGTACTGGGTGCCGAAGAAGGAGCGGCAGTAGTTGTCGTCGAGGATGTTTGCGTAGTCGGGGTCGGCGGAGACGCGGGAGACGAACTGCTCGCCGTCGTAGACCACGTCGCAGAAGGCGAAGGTGGGGAGGTTGCGGCGGGCGCTGGAGTGGCCTGTGATCACCGCGTCGGGGTGCTTCTGCTTGATGATCTTGTAGGCGCGCTTGTAGAAGTCGCGGATGTTGAGGATGTCGCGGGTGGGGTGGAGTTTGCCCTGGGAATCGCGCCAGCCGTGGCCGTGGAGTTCATTCTCGCAGGAACGGGGGTCGATGCTGTCCCAGTAGCATCCCTTGATTTCGGGGAATTCGTCGAGGAAGCGCTTGAGGTTTTCCATCCAGAAGTCGATGTAGGTCAGGGAGCCGTTGCAGGCGACGACGGACTTGCCCGGGTAGCGCGGTCCGAACTCCATGAGTTCGGTGCGGGGGACGGAGGACCATTCGACGCCGTAGAGCTTGTACTCCTCGGAGATCATCGAGAGGATGTACTGGCAGAAGTAGGGCTGGACTTTCATCTTGGGGTAGATGGTCTTCCACTTGGCGTAGGCGGTGTGCATCTCCTTGGCGTCGATCGGACGCAGGAATCCGTACCATCGCGACCACGACCAGTGCTGGAAGAGGTCGCTCTGCGGCGCGTATTTGCCGCCGTAGTGCTGGATCCAGGCGCGCCAGCCTTTCGGCAGGGGCTTCACTGGCGCGGCCTGCCAGCCGAAGCCGTAGACGGCCTCGCCGTCGAGTTGGCGCGGGGCGGCGACCATGGAGACGGTGATGACGCGGGAGTCTCCCTCGCGGCGCATGGTGATGGCGTCCTTGCGGTGTTCGGGGAAGTAGAAACGGTCGGTCTCCATGCAGAATTCGAGGGCGCGGTAGTCGTTGCCGAGGAGGATCTGGGGGCAGAAGGGGAAGGACTGCGGCAGTTTGTCGGCGGTGAAGAGTTCGACGTAGGCGGTGCCCGCGCGGTTCAGGTGCCCGTAGTTGATTTCTGCTTCGGGGACGGCGAAGCGCAGCTGCACCTGGGCGAGGGCGGCGCCAGGCCTTTTGGGGGCGACCTTGAGCTCGAACCAGGCGAAGCCGTCGAACTCGATGCGGCCAGAGAGGGTGGCGGCGAGGTCGGCGTCGGCGGCCTCGGTCTGGAACTTGACCTCGTCCTGGCGCTCCGTTTCCAGATAGCGGAGGTTGCCGAAGGCGAGGCCTTGTTCTGTGGCGGGCCGTTTTCGGCCCGCTGTCCCCGCGCCGCAGACGACGAGTTCGACGGGGCGGGAGAGGAGCGGTTTCCCCCCGGAGACGATGGCGGCGGGGAGGCCGTTGGGCTGCACCGTGTAGACGCGGTTCCAGAGGTGGACGGCGTTGCCCTGGCGCGTGACGGGCGTCCAGGGTGGCGGGACGGTCTGGTCGATGCCCGCGGTGGAGTTGCGCCAGAATTCGGGGGCGGGGATGGTCCAGCGGTGCTCCTTGGCGAGGAGGCTGCGGCGGGTGGCGCGCTCGACGGCGTTGACGGTGAAGCGGAATTCCTTGGCGTGGCTCCACGCGGTGGGCGCGACCTGCGCGGTGAGGATGCGCCCCGCAGGCTTCTCGATGGTCCATTTGCGGAGGGACTTGCCGTTCTCGGTAAAGTCGCATTCAAGGTCGATGGCGTCGAGGGCGGCGGGGAGCCCCGAGATGTCGATGCCCAGCAGGAAGGCCTGCTTGGCGGAGAGCAGGGCGGCGCTCAGCGCCATCGGCGGGTAGGAGCGCATGACATACTCGGCGCGCTGCAGGACGGCGCCGTCGGCGCGCGTCAGCAGGAAGCCGAGTTTGTTCTGGAACTTCGTGATGTCGACGCGATCGAGGTCGACGTCGAGGGCGGCCTCCCCGCCAGCGGGGACGGCGGCCTTGCGGAGGGGGTGCAGGGCGCCCGCATGGGTCAGGGTGTAGACGGAGGCGGTCAGGGGGGCCTTCGCGCCAGTGGAGGCGGCCTTCACGCGCAGTTGCTTGGACTGGATCTTCTCCACGTCCATCCGCAGGGAGGCGGTGCCCTTGGCGTCGCCGAAGGTCCAGCGCGGGGTGGTGGCGGGATCGTGGAAGTCGGTGGAATCGGCGAGGCTGGCGAAGACGAAGGGGTTCTTCCAGTCGCGCGAGAAATGGATGCGCCAGGTGTCGCCAGGCTTCGGGACGGGCATGCCCAGTTCGCGGAAGGGCAGCTTCATCTCGCAGACCCACCAGACGCCCTCGATCAGGTTCGCGACCTCGTAGCGGCCGTTGTGCGCGGGGGTGCCGTTGCGGGCGTCGTAGATGGTGCCGATGCTGTTGCAGACGACCTGGACGCGGGTCTTCAGGTCGGGGGACATCGCGACCACCTCGACGGCGTCGTCCATCCAGACGTCGCTGTCGCGCTTGTCGCGGCGGGCGAGGATCTCAATGTTCTGGTCACCGCCCTTGGTGCGGCTCTGGAAGGTCACATAGAGGTTTTCGTCGTCGTAGGCGGTGTAGAGGCGGGTCTCGCGGGGGTAGAAGCCCGCCTTCCCCGTCTCGACGAAGGTGTTGGTCGTGAAGAAGTCGGCGTATTCGCCAGGGGTGATGACGCCGTCGAGCTTCGGGGGCGCGGTGGTGCGCGGGATGGTGAATTCGGGCGGGGTGTCCTTGGTGCCCGCGCGCATGAGGTCGGCGATGACGCCGTCGCCGACGGCGTAGTCGAAGATGTAGAGTTCGTCCATCACCGTGCGGTGGTTTTCATCCCAGAACTTGCTCTTGACGACATGGTTGAAGGATACGCCTTCGAGGATGTGGTCGAGGGTCTGGGGGAAGATGTCCTCGTTGTAGGGGCCGATCATGGGCTCGCCGTCGGTGTAGAGGACGGTGCGGTTGTCGGCCTTGCTCCACGAGAAGGCGACGTGGTGCCACTCGCCAGGCTTCCACTGCGGATAGTGCCTGGTCTCGTAGATGGCGACGTTCCCCTTGACCGCGGGGTTGCGCGCCAGCAGCATGAAGTGGCCGTTGTAATACTTGTAGAGCTGGAAGGTGCGGCGCTTGTCCTTGACGGCGCCGACGGTGAAGATCTGGTGGAAGAAGTTGTCCTTGCCCGACCAGTTGACGGGCTTGACCCAGACCGCGATGGTGCCCGCCTCTGGCTTGACATTGCCCTTCGCGGCGATCCGCAGCGCCCCTGGCGCGTCCTGCATGTAGCCCTTGCCGACGCGGCCGTCGGGGACGAGGCGCGCGCCGACGGCGTTCATCGGCGCGGCCTGGCCTGCGGCGTAGTCGGCGGTCAGCGAGTTGTCGAAGGAGTTATAGTAGAGTACTCCGTTGCGCGGGGGCTTCGGGGCGGCCGCGAGGGCGAGCGCCAATGCCGCGAGGGACAGGCAGGCCAGTTGCTTCATGGTCGTTTGGCTGGGGTTCGGCTATCGGAAGCGGAAGCGGTCGGGCAGGGCGTTCTGGAACCAGTAGTTCTGCTTCATCTTCTCGCGGGTGACAGGGGTGACGCTGCCGTCGCAGACGAGGATGTTCATCTGGGTGCTGCCGTTGTGGCGGAAGCGGCACGGGTCGCCGACGGTCTCGGAGATGTAGCGGCGCCAGGAATAGGGGGAGGGCATGCGCTGCAGTTCGCCGAAGAAGACGGTGTTCGAGGGCTGCAGGATCTTGTGGATCATCGTGATGTAGAGGGCCGTGGGCGCCGGGTTGGTGATGTAGAATTCGATGCCGTAGCACTCGTGGGTCAGGGCGGAGTCCCTGTCGGCGGGGCAGCGCAGGATCCCCTTGCCGGGGGTGGTGTAGGGGAAATAGACGTTGGAGAAGTAGAAGGGGACGCTCTGGTTCGTCGCGACCTTCGGCTCGCCCCAGTCGACGGTGGCGCCCGTCGCGGTGGTCATGCGCGGCACCAGGTAGTCCTTGTTGTCGTTGATGTACATGAAGGCGAAGGTGCCGATCTGCTTCATGTTGCTGACGCAGCTGATGGCGCGCGCCTTGTCCCGCGCCTTCGACAGCGCGGGCAGCAGCATGGAGGCCAGGATGGCGATGATCGCGATGACGACCAGGAGTTCAATGAGCGTGAACATTCTTCGGGGGTGGATCGGGGACATGTCGCGGTTGCTCCTCTGTGGATGGTGGAATGGGTGAAAATGGCTGATTTGACGCATCCTGCATCTGCTCTTGATGAACGCTCCCCAGACGGGGGCAGATGTTTTGTCAACAATGTTATTATAAAATGAAAACGCCAGAATCCAAATCTTCCCAGACGGATTTTTATGTTCTATTTGTGCTATATGTATGGTATTTGTGCTGGCGTGGAATCCTGCCCTCGTTCAGGAGTCGGGTGGCTATGAATCCAGGTGCCGTCACAAAGTGCGTCAAATTGGTCGGCACCGTGCACGTCTGTCCGCAGATGTGTTTTCTTGTGCAAAATGCGGTTGCGGCGGTCGCAGAGCACCGTTTCATCGTTGAGACAACCAGAAATCCACATTATAATAAACCCGTTCGACCGACTTCGACCTTCAGCCGACCGATTTGACGGGGAAAACAGGAGCTTGACATGACATACCACACGCAATCCTTTGTAAAGCGACACGGCATTGTCCTCTCGCCGGAGCAGTGCCCCTACGATTCCGCTCTCACATTCAACGCCGGCGTCGTTCGGGAGGAAAAATGCTACCGGATGCTTTTCCGCAACGACCACGGCTTCTGCCGCGGGGATTTCGACGACTTCTTCAACGGCGTCGCCGACAACACGGTCCCGAAGACGGACATTGGCACCGCCGTCAGCGAGGACGGAGTGCGCTGGACGGTGGAGCCCGGCCAGGCGCTGGCCTGGAGCGACGGCGACATCTCCCGCATCTACGATCCGCGTCTCGTGAAACTCGAGGATGGACGCGTCGCCATAACCTTCGCGCTGGACTCGGCTTTCGGCACACGCTGCGGAACGGCCGTCACCGAGGATTTCTCAACCTTTGAGATCCTTGACATCTCGGTGCCGGAAAATCGGAACATCGTCCTCTTCCCGAATCGCGTCAACGGCCTCTGGATGCGCCTCGAACGCCCGTTCGCCGTCACGCCAGGCTGTCATTCCGGCATCTGGATCAGCGAATCGCCGGATCTTGTCCACTGGGGGCGCCCGACGCTGCTGCTCTCGGTCGACGACGTGGCGTTCTCAAACGACAAACTCGGACCAGCCGTGCCGCCGCTGCTCACCGAGGCGGGATGGCTCGTGCTCTTCCATGCCGTGGAAGAATGCGACAGACCGTTCCGCGCCTGGGAGCGAAACTGGAGAAGGCGCTACTACTGCGGCGCGATGCTGCTTGACGCGGAGAATCCGCGCGTCATCCGAGGACTCGCGGAAACGCCGCTCATGGTTCCAGAGACGGATTATGAACTGGACGGCTTCCGAGGCGGCGTCATCTTCCCAGGGGCGATGATCCCCGAAGCGGACGGTTCCGTCAAGATCTACTATGGCGCGGCGGACACCTGCGAATGCCTGGCGACAACCCCGCTCTCCGAACTCGTCGCCTTTTGCCAGGACGGCATTCGGCTTCCAGAGAAACGCTTCCCCAGGCGGCTTCTGCCTGTTTCGGCACCGCCGAAAAAAGCGTCCAGATGCCAACCCAAGCAAAAACTGTGCAAGTAAGTACGTCTGGAACATTGATAAACGGGAGGGAAATGATGTATAATTGACAACAACCGTTTTCTCCAGTCGAAGCTAACGATCATGGAACCAGCGCCCACAGTTACATCAAAATACGTGCGCACGAGGTCAAATGAACTCTATCAGGCTCTGCTCGACTTCATCGCGCAGTCAAGGCCGGGCATGCCCCTGGCTAGCGAGAATGCCCTGGCGCACAGGCACCATGTGTCCCGGACGACGGTGCACAAGGTTCTGCGTCAACTGGAGGATGACGGCATGGTCGTGCGCCGCCAGGGCGTCGGGGCGTTCGTCAAGGGCCGGCGCACTGTGACGTTCCTGTTGCCGTGCCCGGACTACATGACGGACGAGTACCAGCCTTACAACGACGGCTTCCTGCTCAATTTCCAGGGCGCGATGAAGGCGGCGCACGACCTGGGGCTTTCCCTTGAGGCGCTGCCGGTGGCGCCGGTCAACAACAGGGACTTCAACCTCTCCTACATCGACCACGAACGCTTGTCGGAGGTTGGCCCCGATTCGATGATCGTCTGTTCGGCATACTTCTGCATGCTGTACGAACTCTTCTGCCGCCGGCGCGCCAAAGTGGCGGTCATGGGCTCGCAATACGAGCATTACGGCTATAGGAACTACCGCCGGGACTTCTACTCCGTCGATGCGGACATGCACGGCGCGATGGATCGAATTCTGGACTACTGCCGCGCCAGGGGCAAACGGCGTATCGCGCTTGTCAAGTGCGGCGTGGCGGAGAAGAAGTTTCCGCTGAACAATGCCTACAGCAAATGGTGCGCCCGGCACCGTATGCCGGAGATCTTCCACAGTTTCCCCGGCGAAAGCAGCGGGAGCGACGCCTTCTCCAGGGGGCTGATCGCCAAATTGCACCGGGAGACGGGATTCGACGCGCTGGTCTTCCAGCATACCGGCTTCATCCATGCATCGGGCACGATTCAGGATATCCTGGAGCTTCCGCCGGACATGCTTGTGTTCGGCGTCAATTTCCAACGGAACTATTCGCCCGGCCTCGCGCCGTTTCCCCGCTGCATGGTCGATGCCTTCAAGCTCGGCTATGAGGCGGTCAGAATCCTCGTCGATTCACCGCGGCACGGCGCGACACGGACATTCCCATACGTTTTCTACGATCTGCCGGAAGACTGGAAGACGATTCTGAAAGAGGCGTAGTCATTAAGCCCCTGAGGGGGCGATATCCGTAACCATAGGAGAGCGCTACCGCCTGGGGACATTTATCTGGCCATGGCATGGCGTTCTGCTCTTTCGCCTCGGCCCAGCATGGCCCCGTCCGAATCCACTGGATTCTCAATCGTCAGGCAAAACAGTCTTCAAATGGTAGCTCTTGAATACATCGGCGGAACGATGCATTTCATCAGGAGTCATTCGGAGATTCGCGGGCATGGTGCAGGTTCTTCCTATTGCATTGTACTTGGAGCGGGAGAGGTCATGGTATTCCAAAAGCCTCACGGCTGTGACAGAGGGGATTTCCGCCAAGAACTCGGCAGAACGCTTTAATGCCGCTTCGTCCGTATTCATTCCCGGAATAAGCGGAATGCGGATCTCAACAGGAATGTCCAACATTCCCAGACGCCGCAGATTCTCCTTGATGAGTCCATTGTCCGCTCCCGTCAAGGATTTGTGTGCTTCGCTGTCAGGATGCTTGAAGTCATACAAAAACAAATCCACAAATGGCACAACCTTTTCCATGGCCTCCCAGGGAACTGCGCCGCAGGTATCCACGGCGCAATGCACGCCGGATTGTTTCAGCAATGCCAAAAGTTCTGCGCAAAAGTCCGCTTGCATAAGCGGCTCGCCTCCTGACAGAGTGATTCCGCCCCCGGATGCTTTGTAAAAAAGCGAATCTTCCAACAGCTCCGGGAGGATTTCTTCCGGCGAAACGGTCCTCCCGTAAAGAACGAGTGCATCATGAAGGCAACTTGCCACGCACTTGCCGCAGCTGACGCAGCGCGAACGGTCAAGTGCATGTGCAATCGGCGAAACCGCGTGGCAATCACATGCCTTTTGACACCGGCCGCATTTCACGCATTTATGCTGAAAGACGCCTAGTTCAGGATGCGGCGACATGCCTTCGGGATTGTGGCACCATCGGCAATGGAGAGGGCATCCCTTGAGGAACAGTGTGCTCCGGATCCCAGGCCCATCATGCACGGCCATTCGCTTGACGTTGAAAATCGTTGCGCAAGTCATTGCTTCTTGTGCAGTTCCGAATAGTCGACACCTTCCGCGTCAAAGACCTCCTTCATCGCCCGTAACGCCGCAATGGATTCGGGAAAACCGCAGTAGACGACCAATTGGCATAAGGCTTCGGAAATCTCACGCGGCGACAAGCCGGCCACCAGCCCCGTATGGATGTGGTTCTTGAGTTCAGGCAAGACGTCCCCTTTCGCGGCCAATGCGGAGATGATCACCAATTCGCGGTCACGGACAGAAAGCCCGCTGCGGTTATGCACGGAACCAAATGCAAATTCATAGATGTAATCGACCATCTGCGGCGCCACCGCCTCCAGGTCATCGAAAATCGGACTTGTGTCGCCGATTTCCTTCAGGCGGTCCATTCCTTTTTGGCGACAGTTCCTATCGTCCATATCTGCAATTCCCTTCTTCATTCAATGATGTTTTCCGCACGCTTGATGAAGCTTTCCTGCTCTGGCAGGCTCAAGTCCAAAAAGCGCGTATTCCAGCCGCAGACGCGGACTTGGAGATTTTGATAGCGCTCCGGATCCTGTTGCGCCTTGCGCAAGTCCGCCGCCGAGAAGATATTGAACTGAATGGCGTTGCCTCCACGCGAAAAGTAGACATCCAGGAGCGCCTGCATCGTGCCAAGGCCGTCGCTTCCACGGACAGTTTCCGGATGAAGCATGACATCCAGAGTGTAATTCCCTGGGAATGACGTGCATGGGACTTCCGTAATCGAACGGATGAGCGTGGTCACTCCCTTGCGATCCATGCCTGGAGTGGGCGACATGTTTTTTGAGGTCTCCTCGCCGGCCAGGCGTCCGTCTGGCGTTGCGCCGGTATGCAGACCCATCTTGACGTATTGCAGCGCCGGATGGCTTGACGCCATGTAGTACCCGCCGCGCAAATTGGGACGCATGTTAATCTTGTTGCCGATGAAGGCGGCCATTGTGCGGGCCAGCGCCTCTGCCTCCGCAGAGCCGCATCCCACCTTTTCAGGAAGGCGCAAGGCACGGCTGCGGAGTTCCTCCTGCCCATTCCAGTTATTGCGGCAAATGTCACGGAGTTCTGGCAGTGAAACAACTTTATCATCGTAAACCAATTTCTTGACCGCCAGAATGGCGTCTACCAAGGTGGAGAAGCCGCCTAACAGGAGCATGGAGGAATTGTATTTGCAGCCGCGCGAAAACCCCTCCACGCCTTTTTGCAAAGGCGTTTCAAACGAGCCAGAGAATACCAGCGCAGGGCAAAGATATTCCATATACTGCTCCAACTGGTCGTTGATTCTCATGATTTCGTCCAACTGATAGGAAATCTGAAGCAGGACTGCTTCGTAGAAGTCGGAATAGGTCTTCATGTCCTCGGCTTTGCCAGTGCGCGTTCCGCAGTCCTCGCCGGTGGCTGGATCAAAACCGTCATTGAGCGCCAGTTCCACCATTTTGAGCAAGTTGCCATGTATGGACTGGGTGATGTTCTCGTTGGCCTTGGTTCCCCACTCGTAACAGCCGGTGATGTCAGGATCAGCCGCCTCTTCAGGGGTGCGCCCCAGGGAAAGCATCGCCTGTTCGATGGCCTTTTCATTGATGAAGACGATGCTGCTGTGCCCTCTGCGGATCATGTCAAGCGCTAACGCCAAAAAGTCTTTCGGTGTATTGCGGTTGACTTTGATTTGAATTTTAGGCGTGGGAATGTCCAGTTTGTCATATTCTTCAAGGATGATGTATGACAGTTCATTGACTCGACTGCTGCCGTCCGCATTGGTGCCTGCCATATAAAAAGGCTGCCCCCAGTAGTTGTCAATCGAGCCCCATTGGATCAAAAAGTAGGCAAGCAATTCACGCATTTGCGCTTCCGTGAATTCGCCTGTTGACTTGGACTTTTGATAGAACGGGAGAAGAATCACATCCAGATTGCCCAGGGAACGCACCTGGATCCGGTCGACGTATTCGCTGAACATGAAATAAAGGTAGATAAACTGAAGCGCATCGAAAAAACTCTGCGGGGCGCCCTCCTCCAGACGTTTCAACGAGGCGCAGACCATCTTGACCCGGTCGTTGTCGGGGTAGTGTGAAAGCCCGAATTGGCGGAAGCGTGCTATGGTTGATATGATTTTCCGGTAGACTGCAAGTGTGGAGTCGAAGAAGCACTCCATATACTCGTCCAATGATCCGTCATTCCGGTGCTTTTCCCGGTAGAATTCAATGCGTCTTGCTGCGCCTGGGAATCCCTCTGCAAGGAGATAATCCCAATCCGGGACCGAATGGTTCGTGTCGAAATACATTACTTTGGTTCCAGTGGCAACGCCTTTTTCGATCTCGCGAAATTCCTGCTGCAGCGTTGATTTATAGAGGCGGTTTGCGCGTGTCTGAACGATTCGCTGCATCGGTCTTTCGTCTCTATTGTAACAGCCGAACGCCACAAAGAAATCGTGCGGATTGACGTCAATGAGCATATTGTCGCAGACGAACCCGAAAAGATCGGCCTTCATCTTTTCTGGGTTCCAGTCGGCAATTTCCTCTTCCCTGGCATCAACGGCTTTTCCCAATTCCGAGTTGGAGAGGCCCGCTTGCCTGGGAAAGGTCGGCTGATGGTATTTTCCCATCAAATAAGCCTTGTCTTCCTGAAATGTCCCGAACAGCATCTTTCAATCCTCTTTGGTATCCAGGTCTGTCCTTTTATCTGCCCTCATGCTTCACGAAGATGATCCGGTCGCAGAAGAGGCCGTTCGGCTCGTTCGCCTTACCGCCGAGTTCGGGGCCCGTCGCCTTCATGTGCGCCCAGACTTCCCATGTCTCGGGGACGATTCCGACCCCGCCCTTCCACAGCATGGCGCGAAAATGCGGCCCCATAAGCAGTCCGTTCATATTCGGCAGTTTCATCGAACCCACGTCAATCCAGTGGTACTGGCCATCGGCGCGGAGTTCCTTCTGCGTGAGGGAAATCTTGGCGTATTCGGCGTCGGTGTAATCGGTCAGCACGAATTCCAGCGGATAACGGAACGGCTTGCCTGAGGCCTCGCGCGGCTTGCCCCATGTCCGTCCGGCCAGACCGTCCGGATCGACGCTGATTGACTTCATCTGGTTGCCATAGCGTGTGAAGTCCTTCCACATGACATCGACGATCGTCTTGCCCTTGAACTGCTCCGGGACCGGCAACGGCAGCAACTTCTCCAATTCGGCGTACAGCGACATCTGCTCGCGGGTGGTGGTCTTCTGCCATTCGGCCAGGCGCGGGCAGGCATCCGACGTCTCGATGGAGCAGGCGGCGTAGCGGGCGAAGGCGGCCGTGCGCGCCGCCTGGTTTTCGGGGGTGGCGGGCCGCAGGGTGTGGAACGACAAGTCCACGGGAATTCGTTCGCGACGCACATGGCGGGCGTGGAGCGCGTTGTCGCCGGCGAGCTGTTCCGCGCGGTCGAGCAGTCGGTTGACGACGGTGTAGAATTCGTCGTCGAGATAGCAGCATGTCGTGTGCAGGGCATCCTCGCCCTTTCGGGAGCCGCTTTCCTTCTGGCGGCGCATCAGATAGTCGAGATACTCGCGCATTGCCGGAGCGGCCTTGGGGCCATAGTAGCCGGCCAGGAACTTGTTGATGAGTTCGTTGTAGTCGCGGTCTGGATCGACTGCCAGCCGAAGCATCATCCACCACTGGAGCTGAGCGAAACTCCGCTCCAGCGGCAGTTCGTTCTCGAAGAAATAATGGCGGACATTGTAGGCCTTGCAATTGCGGAACACCGCCGGGAGTTCGTCGAGTTTGTAGACATACGGGAACTCGAGACCTCGGTAATGCTTGGCGTAGTCCCAGATTCCGGTCTGCGCCGCATGGCCCTTCCAGCCCCTGAGCACTTTGTCGTAGTGGCTGCCTACGGTGAACGGATGCCACAGGCTGGCGCCGCACATCCGCACCATGATTTTGTCGTCGAAGACAATATGGGCTGGGGGCGCCAGCGTGTAGTTGTAGGCCAGCGTCGAGATCGTCACGTCCGGAAACTCGTCGCGCACCTCGGCGGAAACGGCATTGAGGAAGTCGCCGAGCACGCCGCTATAGGCGCCCTCGCGCTTCAGAATCGCGCGGCAGGCGGGGCAGACGCATTCCACGCCGGAGCCGGTGTCATTCTGGCTGATGTCGTAGAATTCCGCCTGGATGCCGTCGGCGCGGTCCTGCCGGATGTATGCCTTGAGTTTCTCGGCGACGGCATGGCGCAGTTTTGGATTGGACAGGCAGTAGGTTTCCTTCTGTCGGTTGCCTTTGCGGTCAAGGGCGAAGAATTGGGGATCGGTCCATCCCTTGGCATAGTGTCCGAGAGTATGGTTGGCTCTCGGCCGGCCGAACTCCACGGACGCCTCCGGAAGTCCAGTGTTCCAGGTGTTCTCGCGGTTGCGCAACTTCAGCAGGCAGTCCTCCTCGCTATTCCGTTTCATGCCGGTGTAGATTTCCACCGAATAGACGGCCGGGCGCACGCGGATGGCCGTCTTCGGGAAGGCGAACGACGGATTCTCGGGGATGACCGTCGTGTCGCGGTCGAGCCAGAGGCAGTTCGCCGCCCGTTCCAGAAAATCGTAGACGCCCCAGATGACACCGGTCACGGTGCCGCCTTCGATGACATAGTTGCGGCCTTCCGGATGGAGCATGTATTCGTCCTTGGCCAGCGCCAGGTCGGGCGTGGCGATGCGCAGGACAATGGCGCCGTACGGTTTACCCGCCGTTTTCCCAATGGTGAAATTGCGGCCAGTGACCTGGCTCATGCATTCACGCAGGTCACTGACCGCCCGATCAAAGGCCTTTCCGCCATGAAGTTCCACGGCAATCGTGGAAATGACATGTTCGCCCGGCGTTGTCTCCGCACCACGCAGGGAGACGAAAAGAAGCAAGAGGGGCGTCAAGAATGTAATGATGACGCGCATGTTCGTCTGGGTCATGGGCAATGGGCAATGGATGAAGAGCATACTCCTGAATCCGTGAACTTGGTTTGGGACTTGAGAATCGGCGGGACCGTCAGACCATCGGACAATCGGGACTTGCAATCATGGGAAAGCGATTCCATTGATTCAGGTATAATAGGGCGATGTCAATTACAGGTCAGCCATGGGGTCACGGCCGGGATACTTCAGATCCCAGCACCAATAGGCGACTCCTTGCGCCACGATGGGCTTGTCGCCGGACAGATGAGTGGCACCCCAGCCGTGCACGGCATCCACATGGCCGTCAAGGAACAGCGTGTTGATCCGCATGCCATGGCGGATTCCGTCAATCGTCCCGTCGTTAGTGGCAAGCCACGGAATCAATGAATAGAAGCCGCAGGTGATTTTTCCGCCATACACGCTGTCCGCGATGAGCATACGTTTGGAGGGCATGCTGATGCCGTCAATTTTGCCATTGTAGTTGTAGCCAAGCCACTTGCTCATGCCGTATGCGGCGAATTGCAGATAGTATGAATTGTTGTAGAGCAGCGAAGAATCAACCGTCCCCGTTTTGATCTGACTGTCATAGTTGCCTTTGAAGGCCGGGTCGATGAACAGGTTCTTGATGGACGGATCTTCCTTGCAGAGGAACCATGGCCAGCGCGGCTCCTGGTTGTTGTATGCCATGATGAGTCTCGGGAGGTAGCCCTCGTAGTTGTCGGCGTACATGGTGAATGCCAGGCCAATCTGCTTCTGGTTGTTGATGCACGAGATCGCGCGGGCCTTGGCGCGGGCCTTGCTCAGAGCAGGCAACAGCATGCTGGCCAGGATGGCGATGATGGCGATGACAACGAGCAATTCAATTAAGGTAAACGAGTTGAAATTTTTCATATATGGAAAGCGGCTATGGGGTTTGAACATTTTTAACTCCTCCTTTGGCTGATGGTTTGAAACATGCGTTGATGGTTCGCTTGGGCTGAAAATCGTCCCACGTATAAATTACGACATTTTGCGTTGTTTCTCAAGCCAGGCAGATGGTGTTTCTTGTTCAGATTTTGCGTATGGGCTTTATGTTGGTCAATTGGGAGTGGTTGGATAGTGGCCATCGTCTTGGGAATGGTTTTCCCATACAGTTTGACATCGGCCTGGTAGAAGACGACAAGTGCTGAATGCGGCGCTGTCGCCAGGCATTCGCAGGTATCGCCAGCCCCGAAGTAGATTTTGACGGAGCCTTCCGCCTCCCCTGTCAATACACTGGAGAAGAAGGTTATGAGGCGCGCGGCGGGCGAGGATTGGGGGACTGCCTGCCCGCTTTGGGAAAGCCTGTTTTCACGAGAGAATCCGTGTCAGAAGCGCCGCACCACGCTTCTCACCGTATGCGTCGGGAAGTTTTCCTCGATGGTGAAGCCGTCGCGCAGGAGGGTGCCAGAGGTCTGGCCAGGGCCGTAGGTGAGGAGATTGTCGCCGTTTCGGTAGTGCTCCAGGATGAGGTCGACCCAGTCGCGGAGGCGGAACAGGCGCAGGTAGGCGTTCCCCAAGGTCGTGATGGCGACCTTGCCGAGACGCTCGAGCTGGTCGCCCGCGCGGTTGAAGTCCCGCGGCGGATAGGGGATGTCCGTCCTCGGCACGTACATGTCGAAGGTTTTCTGCACGAGGGTGCCGTCGGGCAGGCGCAGCCATGCGGGGAGGGGGACCATCTTCCGATAGGGGACCTGGCAGAGGCATTCCACGAAATGGCCCGCCGTGCAATGGGTGTAGGCGACTCCCATCAGCAGGATGCGCGCATCGAGTTCAAGCAGTCTGGCGAAGATGCCCTTTTCGCACAGCGGGCTGATTTTCGGGTCGATGCCGCAGAGCGCGCCCTGCGCCGCGCCTGCCACGGCAAAACTGTGGTGCCATGCCGTGGTGCGCCGCACGCCGTCCAGGCGGAGAAAAGTGGCGTTGATGCTGCCGACGTCGCAGGAATCGGTCTTCGGGTCGATGACGGGGACGGGGGAATTGCCTGGGCGCTGGAAGGTGAAGGTGGGGACGGCCAGCGTCCCCTGGTCGCCGACGGCGCGCAGGAGAGCCTTGGCGATCGCCTGTGGCCCGTCCTCCACCCAGCCGATGGCCTTGATGGAGGTGTGCGGCACAATCGTGTCGCCAAGTCGAATGCCGAGCCTGCGGAAGGCGTCGGCGATGTCCGCCCGCGACACGCCTCGGGGAACTCCTCCGAAGGCGCTCTGGATGCCGGTGGAATGGTCTTGCGGTGCGTTTGCCATTGCGGTTCCCCGTGGAACTAGAGCGGGACGGCGGTGCCAGCGGGGGCGGCGGGGATGGCGATCGGGATGACGTTGGGGCCGCGGTGAAGCAGGACGGTCGTGGGGCGGTCGCTGAAGGCGCGGAGGGTGCCGTTGGCGAAGACGAGGTGGGGGATGTCGTGCCCCTGGGATTCAATGACACACTCGGCGGTGACGAAGAGGAACTTCGCCTCGCGCTCGCGGACGGTGACGAGGAAGGCGCCTGCAGGGGTGGCGACCTGCGCCTCGCGGAGGCAGCCAGGGTCGTTCCAGGCGGTGTTGAGGAGGGAGAGGACGTGGGCGTCGGGGCCTGCGTCGCGAACGCTCCAGAAGAGTTCGCCAGACGGGTCGGAGACGGAGATGTCGCCCTGGGCGGCCTTGGAGAGGCCCGCGAGGAGCTGCGCGGCGACGGGGCGGAGGTGTTCGTGGCCAGGCCAGGCCCAGGCGGCGATGGTCCAGCACCAGCCTTCGCCGACGCGGTGGCGGAGAACCAGCGGGGCCTTGGTCGCGGCGTCGCGGCAGACGACCTCGGCACCTGCGAGTTCGAGGTCGGCGAGGCGGCAGGGGCCGTCCTCGTCGGGGGACCAGTTGGGGAGGGCGGAGAGATCGGGCATCTCCTCGAAGCCAGGGATCAGCCATTCGGCGGTGCCAGAGAACTCCTGGCCCTGGCCGACAACGCGGAAGCCGCAGGTGGCGGCGAGGTCGCCGCCGTTCCAGAGCGGCATGGTCTCGGGGGCGTCGACGATTTCGCGCTTCACGCTGGTCTGCCAGTGGGGGAGGCCTGCGGCGAAGACGCCGCCGTGGCGGAGATAGCCGTCGAATTTGGCGGCGTCCTCGTCCTCCAGGGTGTTCCAGCCGAAACTCACGAGGAGGCGGTAGGAGCGCCACTGGTCGGCGGGCGCCTCGGCGGGCATCTGGTCGAAGTCGCCGTAGGGGGTTCCTGAAACCCAGAAGCGGCGCTTCGCGGGATCCTGGCGCAGCGGAAGCGCGCAGGCGCCAGGCATCCAGACGTCCAGCAGATGCTGGGACTTCTCGGGCTGCGCGTGGCGCCAGCAGCGGTCGGTGCGGCCGAAGAGCCCCCAGACGGCGTAGTCGGGAGTCTGCTCGGGGCCGCAGATGAAGCCGTTGAAGGGGGCGGCGTAGCGGCCGTTCAGCCACGCGAGACGCGGGAGCGGGGCGCCGTTGCGCGGGTGGAGTTTGGCGAAGCGGAAGAAGTCGCGGGTCATGTCGCGCTTGCCCTTGGTGAGGGCGTCGTCCCAGCACTGGCGCTCCTCGGGGAACATCAGGAAGAGGCTGTCCTCCTCGTAGAGGACGGAGGCGCCCATGATCCAGGGCTGCAGGAGGGCGAGGTAGTATTCGCCGAGATGGCTTTCGAGATAGGGCCATTTGGCGTGCTGGATGGCGATGTGGACGCCCCATTCGGGGCGGGCGTAGGCGCGGGTGGCGGCGCGGGCCTGGGAGCAGAGGTGTCCTGTGTGGGCGACGAGGGTCTCGACGCGGAGGAAGTCGAAGCCGCCCTGGTAGGAGTAGCGCGCGCCGCCTGACCCGTCGCCGAGGCCTGGGGACATGCCCTTGGCGCGGATGGGGTCGGTGCAGCTGCGGAGCAGTTCGACGTAGCGCCGCGCGGCGTCGCGCATGTCGGTGGACTGGTTGTCGGGATCCCAGGCGTAGACGCGGCCTGAGAATTCATGGGGGCCCGCGTTGTGGAGCCAGGGTCCTGCGGCCTCGGCGAGGCGCCCGTCCTGGTAGTGGGTGGTGGCCTGGAGCCAGAAGCGGTAGTTTTTCGCCCATTCGCCCCAGGCGGCCTGCTGTTCGGGCGGCATGGAGGGCTTGAGGCTCTTGTTGTGGGTGCCAGGGAAGAAGGCGTAGGGACCGCCTTGGAGTTCGGGCTGGTGGTTCGGGTCGTAGGTGAAGGAGCGCAGGGCGGCGAAGTTGCCGAGGCGCGTGCGGCGGATGTAGTCCATCGTCCATTCGAGTTCGTTGGAATCGTCGTGGGGGACGGTGGTGAAGTCGGCGCCGACCTTGACGGGGATGGGCTCCTCGGGGAGGGCGACGACGGCGCCGACGGCGGCGGTGGCGCTCTTTTTGCCGCAGCGGACGGTGACGGGGAGGCCGAGGCCCGCCTGGCGGAACTGGAGCGGGAAGTCGTTCCAGCCAGGATGGAGGACGAGCGGATGGGCGTCGCCCTCGTATTCAATGGTGGCGTAGTCGTCGGTCTCGCTCCAGACGCGGGCGGTGAACTCCTCGCCGACGAGGAGCCATTCGGGGAGGGAGAGCTGGAGGTGTTCGCGGCGCTGCCATTGCAGGACGACGCGGGAGAGGAGCAGCGGCAGGCGGGGATGGCAGTTGCGCAGGGTGATGGAGGTCGCGCCTTCGGGAAGGATGAACTCGCTCCAGGTGTCTTCAAGGAGCTGGATCCAGATGTCGTGGAATCTGAAATAGTGGGTGGTGGCGGCGAGGATGGCGCCGTCGCGGCCGCGCCATTCGATGGTCACGAAGTCCCGGATGCAGATTTCGGCGGTGACGGCGGGGTCGGCGGTGCCGTCGTCGCCATGGCAGGGGCGGAAGTCCTCGGGCTGGCCTTCGGGCATGGCCTGGAGGTGGGCGAGGAGGTGTCGGCCTGCGTCGGGTGCGGGGGCGAGGGCTGTTAGGGGGAGGGTGACCTCGGCGCCAGGGGCGAGACGGGCCAGCTCCATGCGGCAGCGGTCGAGTTGCGGCAGGGGGAGGTCGCGGGCCTCCCAGGCGGCGGCGCCGTCGGGCGGGGCGGGGCGGAACCACAGAAAGCCCGCGCGGGTGACGATGGCCGTGGCGAGGGAGTAGCGCCCCCCGACGCGGAAGACGATGCGCCCATCCTCCTGGATCTGCTTGGCGGTGAACTCCCAGGTGCCCTGTTTGGTGACGCAGCGGAATCGAGTCTCCGGCGTGCATTCGGCGGTGAAGGCGACGCCCGTGAAGCCACGGCGGGTGGTGGCGCGCCATTCAGGGGCGGGCAGGGGCGTCTTCTCGGCGGAGGCCGCGATGCCGTACCATTCGACGGGATAGCGCAGCCGCTGCGTCGCCAGGATGCTGCCATCCTCGCATTCAAGGTGCCCGTCCCAGCACATTTCAGGGTGGTAGAGACGGCGGGAATAAAGGGTGAGATACCCGAAATCAATGCGGAAATCCAGTTTCATAGGGGGAAATGGGGGGATGGATGGGGCGCTCTGCATACTGTAGCACCGAATGGAGTCACCGTCGGCTTTTCGCCGGGGTACTGTGTCAGCCAGGCGGGGCACATGCGGGCGAGCGTTGCGGTGCGGGGTTGTTTGGGGGATGCTTCCTTCTGCCACACACGCAAACGACGGGGGGCTCCGCTTCGCTCCGCCCCCCGCACCCCCCAGGGGCGATGAGCGGGGCCGGGTGCCCCCGTGCGGCGCCGCTGCGGCCCGCTAAAAACGACGGGGGGCTTCGCTCCGCCCCCCAGGGGCGGCCAGCGGGGGCGGGGCTACGGCATGGCGTATTGGCGGATGGCGAGGCGGCGGAGGAGGCCCTGATAGAATGAGGTCTTCCTGCCCTGGAAGTTGACGCCTTCGGGACTGGTGTGGCCACCGAAGATGGAGGGCTTGAATAGGAATGGGCGTCCAGTGAGGGGGAGGGCGCGGCGCTGTCCGTTCACGGTGAAGGTCATCTGGGAGAAGTCGTAGGAGACGGAGACCTTCGACCACTGGTCGGCGGGGACGGCGAGGCCGCTTTCCAGTCTGTGCTTGCGGCCCATTTTATCCAGGTAGTGCGCCTGGAGGAGCTGGTTGTCCAGGAGGATGGCGACGGAGCCAGTGAAGCGGTTGGCGTGGCGGAAGAGGACCTGGATTCCGTCGAAGGCGCGGGGCTTCACCTCGAATTCGACGGTGAAGGCGCCGTTTGGCATGACGGTGTTGGGGAAGTTGATGTAGCTGCGGCCGTCGAAGGCGAGCGCCCAGCGCCCGTCCTCCCGCGTCCACTGCGGGGCGCGCCTGCCGTTGCCAGGCGGAGGCTGGGGGCCGTGCGCCTGGTTGCCGTTTTCCTCCCAGAAGGCCTCCATGTACGGGAAGCCGCCGCCCAGCTGGCCGTTGTATTGCGGGTGGAGCGTGTTGCCGATGGCGTCCCCGCAGCGCGGGTCGAAGATGTATTCGATGTCGGCGAGCGCCTGCTGGGGGACGGAGACCTTCAACGGCTTGCCGAGGGTGTCGGAGAAGACGTCGAGCGTGGCGGCGGGGGCGGTCTGGAGCGGCGCGGGGATCCGCGCCTTCGTGCGCAGGAACCGCCCGTCCTTGGCGATGACGCGCAGATGGAAGCACGGGGACTTGCGGTCCGAGCGCACCACCTGGTGGAGTTCCGCCGTGGCGGCGCCGACGGGCATGGGCACGTCGGGGAGATTGTCGAGGCGTCGGATGTCGACGCGCAGCGGTTCTTCGAGGGTGAGGGCGTAGACGCCGTGGCGGGCGGCGGGGGCGAGCGGCAGTTTCCACTCCCCGTGGCCTGGCAGATTGAGGGAGAGCACCGCCTTCTCCGCCTCCGCGCGCGGGACGGTCACGAGCAGCGCGAACTCGTCGGGGCAGATGCGGCAGGCGGGGAAGTGCACCGCGTCCCCGCGCCGTTCCCAGGTGCCGAAGAAGACGTTGCAGTGCTGGGCGGGGCGGATGGCCCAACGTGAGACGCCCTCGACGCGCGCGGCGAGGGGCTGCTCCGAAAGGATTTTCAGGGTGGTGAGGCCGGCCTGGAAGACGAGGTTTCGGGCGGGGTCGAACTCGTTGTCCTTGTCCACCGCCGCGACCTCGTCCTCGCCGTCGAGGAGTTCGACGGAGGCGAGCGGGGTGCCTGCGTCCACGCGCGCGTCGACCTGGTAGCGTCCGCCGCCGATGGGGGTGGCGGTGAACTCCAGGGACTTCGGCGCGAGGAGTTCGCGCACGGCCTGGCGCAGTTCCTTGTAGTTGACGCAGTGGGTCGCGGCGAGGCGGATGGCGCCCAGCCCCCGCACCTCCCTGCCGTCCACCTTCAGGACGGGCTGGAGCACTTCCTCCGAGGCGAACTGCTCCGAGGGCAGGCGATAGGTGACGGCGTGGAGTTTCCCCGCCTGCATCCGCTCCACGGGGAAGGCGTGGAGGCATTTCCCCGTGGCGGAGCGCAGTTCCAGCTGCAGGGTGTAGTCGCGTTTCATGCTGCCGTCGGGGACGTTCAGCAGTTCCAGGGCGAGGCGCTCGCCGAGTTTCAGCGTGGCGCGGTAGGAGACGACGGCGTTGGGGAGCGTGGTGTCGTCGCCAGGCATGGGCGCGAGCGGGCGGCCCTTCATCACCTGGGAATAGAAGCGCAGCAGGCGGGAGATGGCGCGGCCGTTGTAGACGGTGGGCTGGAACTGGGTGTTCTCGTTGGCCTCGTTCCATTCGAAGAGCAGGATGTAGTCGGGATTGACTTTCAGTGATTCGTCCATCCCGTGGCGCAGGGAGGCGGTGCCGTATTCGCCGATGACGAAGCCGAGCATGGGGTTGACATAGCCCTGGTAGACGATGCAGCCCAGCACCTTGTCCTGGTTCTCGGGGCGGCGGAAGATCTCCTGGAGCATCGGCAGGCGCTCCTCCTGGAAATAGCGGACGCCGTAGTCCCACTGGAAGTCGCCCATTTCGGAGCGGGTGCGGTTCTGTACGCACATCTGGAGGCCTCCGAAGAGGTCGAGGACATCCTGGACGGACTGGCGGTAGAGTTCGCGCTGCGAGAGGTTGAGCGTGCCGTGGCGGCGGTATTCCCCCTCCAGGCCCTCGCGGGTGCGCAGGTGGATCTCGCCAGTCAGGCAGAAGTCGGGGCCTCCCGCGGCGGCGCGCATCGCCGCCATCAGGCGCTGGTGCTCCTCCAGGGTCAGGACCTGGGAGTTCCAGCTGCCCATGAGCAGCCGTCCGTCGATCGTCTTCGGGGCGTTGGGGGTGTTGCGCAGCTGGTTGATCATCACGGCGATGGCGTCGACGCGCAGATTCCTGCCCTGGTTGGGCGGAATGCGCTCGCCGTAGAGGTACTCGGGGAGGAGCAGGAATTCCTTCTCGCGTTCCTCCAGCAGCCAGGGCAGATACTGGAATACGGCGCTTCTGCCCGAGACGCAGAAGGTGCCGAAGCCGTCGAGCCCCGCGGCCTTGACGGCGGGGATCTCGTATTCCAGGAAGTTTCGGCGGGTATAGTTTTCGAAGCGGTGTTCGTCTCGCAGGGTTCGGTCGGTGAAGAGCGGCCGTTCGATGTAGTAGTGGAGGAAATTCTGGTAGACGCCGTATTTGGCGATGACCTCGGCGAAGAGGAGCGGCTCGCGCGTCTGGCGGCGGCGCGTGCCCAGGGCGGGATATCCGCACTCCTCGGTGCGTTCGAAGGGGATCTGGGCATGGGCGCCCGCGACGGCGAGCATCATCGCGACCAGCAGCGTCTTGCCGAAAGCCATGCGCGCGTCCTCAGTTGCCGACCTTGTCCTTGGAGGCCGCGTAGTTCAGGCCGTAGGTGTTGTCGTAGAAGCAGGTGATGCGCGCGGCGCGGTCGTATCCCGCGGCGGGCTTGCGGTAGGCGTAGGTGTTCATGAGCTGCGTGCGGTTGACGGAGGCGGCGTGGCCGTCGAGGAAGAAGAGGTTGCAGGAGCCGCCGTGTCGCGGGGTGAAGAGCGCGAAGTAGGAGCTGCTGGGGTAGTAGGAGCAGAACTGGGTGTTGCGGCGGTGGACGGTGCCGCCGTGGATGCCGTCGCCGCCCATCGCGAGCTGGCCAGGGGAGAGGCGGTTGCCAGTGCTGGTGTCGGAGGAGCCGACGCAGGTGATGAAGTTGGCGGCCTTGAAGACGGGGGCGGCGTTCTTGCCGTCGGCGACATTGATGTAGGGCAGGGGATAGGCCTTGCGCCCCCAGTTGTTGGTGCAGGGCTGGCTGTAGGAGGGGCAGTAGCACGACTTCGGGATCTTCTCGTCGCCGAGCTGGCTGGAGGAGGTCACGCCCGCCAGGTCCACGGAGGGGCCGCCGATGTATTGGACGATGCGGGTGTAGGCGGATTCGTTGGGGTAGGTGTTGAAGGTGCCGCCGCCGTTGTAGATGTAGTCGTCGTTGTCGGTGCCGTACATGTTCAGCGCCAGGGCCATCTGCTTGAGGTTGTTGATGCAGCCCGCAGAGCGCGCCTTTTCGCGGGCCTTGGAGAGGGCGGGCAGCAGCATCGAGGCGAGGATGGCGATGATCGCGATGACGACCAGGAGTTCGATGAGGGTGAAATGACGGCGCATGGAGCGTGGTTCCTTGTATTTGGGGGAGTGAAAGGCTATTCCTCGATCTTTTCGAGGCGGAGGTTGCGGAAGAGGACATCCTTGCCGTAGACGGCGAGGGAGCACTGCGCGGCGCCCTTCCACCAGTGGCGGAGGGCGGCCTGGGCGGAGACGCCCTGGATCTCGACGGCGGCCTGCTGCCATTCGTCGGTGGCCTGGACTTCGACGCCGTTGCTGATCCAGCCTGTCACATGCAGCCGCACGAGGCTGCCCGCGTTGAGCGCGGGCAGGCGGTCCAGTTGCAGGACGATGATCTTCCCCTGGATGGTCTGCGACTTGATCCAGCAGTAGGAGAAGCTCGGCATGTCGCCGAAGTCCCGCCGCGCATACAGGAAGGCCGCGTAGCTGCGCTTCGGCGCCTTGCGGACGGCGGCGACCCACGCGGGATTGGCCTCGACCACCATCACGGTGTCCCCCGCCGCGACCTGCCCCAGCAACTTGGCCTCGCTGCCTGCGATGAAGGAGTTCTGGACGCCCTTGAGGAGGCGCCCTTTCGCGTCATACTGCATGGTGCCGAGGATGCCGCCGACCTTTCCAGTAGGCGCGCCAGGGGCCTTCTTGAACTCGCCGCTCAGGCGGTAGCGGGCCTGCGGCTCGATGGGGACCCGCTTCACGGTGCCCGCCAGCTGGGGCGCGCCGCGCACCGCGCCGTCCGCATCCACGCGGAGCGGGGACTTTTCGCCGAAGTCCGCCTGGGTCGCGGGGGCGAGGAGCGTCTCGCCGAAGACAAGTCCCGCCGCGCAAAGCACGGCCAGCCAGGGCGCCTTCATGCCGATATCGCGTAAATGGTACATTTTTGACATTTTTCCGAGTGTGCCAAGGGCTTTCAGAATGCCAGGTTTATCTTTTCGCTTTCTTGCATATTATAGCATGAAAAGCGGTGCATTCCAAGATGCAGTCCACTGGAAAATATGGCACGCATGTGATATTGTGTTATATTTCTGTGCGGTGCCTTTCCGACTGTAGCCTCCGACTGCCGCCACGCTCCTCTCCCATGCAACTGTTTGCCTACTCTCAATTCCTCTTTCCCGACGCGGCCGTCCGACCTGGGGTCCTGCCGCGCAACTGCGGGCATCAGATCGTCTGCCGCGGGGACGACTATGGCTGGCATGGCCTGCGCCGCGGTCCCAACCCGTTCTTCATCTGGCAGTACACGCTTTCCGGGTGCGGCGAGATCACGATCGGCGGGGAACGTCATCTTCTGCCGCCCGAGACGGCGTTTTTCGTGAAGGTCCCGAGCGACCATCACTACTGCCTGCCGCGGTCGTCTCCGCATTGGGAATACTATTTTCTGTCGGTGTCGGGGGAGGAGATCTGCCGTTTGGGGGACGAACTGACGGCGCGGTTCGGGTGCGTCTTTCGGCTGCCGCGTGCCTCGTCGTGCATTGGCGCCTTCGAGGAGTTTTTGCGGCTGCCTGCGGACGGGCTCATGGCCCATCCGCTTCACGCCTCCGCCAGGGCCTACTCCCTGATCGCCTCCATCTTCACGGCGCTGGAGGGGACGCGGACGCCGCCGCCAGAGCAGCGTCTGCTGGAGCAGGTGCGGCAGTACGTGCTGGCGCACCTGGAGGAGCCGCTTGGCATCGGGGAACTGGCGGGGATCTTCCACTACAGCCGCAGCCATTTCTCGCGCCTCATGCACGTGGTGACGGGGATGACCGCGCAGCAGTATGTCAATTCCATTCGGCTCAACCTCGCGGAGCAGCTGCTCAGGACCGAGCCGCTCTCCGTCAAGGAACTGGCCGCGCGGGTCGGTTTCCGCGAGACGAGTTATTTCTGCCGCCAGTTTCGGCGGCAGTTCCACCTCTCGCCGAGGCAATATCTGCTGCACAGCGCAGACGCCAGGTGACTATGGCGCGGGCAGGACGACGACGTAGGCGGGAAGCCCCAGGAGGCCGAACTTCTGCGCGAGCGGGCGGATGGCGGGGGCCTCGAAGTCGTCGGCCTGGATTTTGACGCAGACCATCTGGTCGAGGCGCTTCTGGATGGCGGGGGCGCGGAGGGTGGTGGCGTCCATGGTGACGCAGGCCTTGCAGGTGGTGCCCCAGAAGTCGAGGAAGAGGGGCTTTTGGGCGGCGCGGGCCTCGGCGGCGGCGGCGGCGAGGTCGGTGCGCCAGCGTCCGTCGGGTGCGGCGGGGGGTGCGTCGGGCTTGAGGAGGCGGAAGCCGCTCCAGGCGTAGAAGCAGGCGAATGCGAGGATGAGGACGCCGAAGGCGTGCTTGACGCGGTTCATCCAGGCGCCTGGCCTGGGGAGGAAGGAGAGTCCTGCGCCGAGGAACGGCCAGGGGAGGGCGAGGCCGAGGCCCAGGAGGAGCGGGAGCCATGCGGCGGCGGCGTGGCCGCCGCGATGGAGTTGGGCGGCGAGGAGAAGCACCCAGATGAGAACGGGCGCGATGCAGGCGCCCGCGAGGATGGCGGCGGTCGCGCCGAGGATGGCGGCGGCCGCGTAGGAGCCGCGCGCGGAGGGGGCGCCGCCCTTGCGGAAGCGCGAGAGGTCGATGAGGATGAGGTCGAACATGGCGAGGGCGAGCACGATGAAGACGACGGCGACCGCGAAGTTGAACCACGGGCTGGCGTTGAGGGCGCCGAAGCGACCGCCCGCGTGGACGAAGACCGCGCCCGCGATGCCGTAGGTGAGGGCCATCGCGCCGCCGTAGGTCGCGCCGAGGGCGAGGCCGCGTCGTCGGCTGTGTCCTGCGGCGCCCGCGCCGAGGACGCCCAGGGTGATGGGGATCATCGGCAGCACGCACGGGGTGAGGTTGAGGAGGAGGCCGAGCGGAATGATGAGCAGGGCCGCGAGGAGCAGCCCGTGGCGTCGGAAGACGCGCGCGAGGAGGTTCTCCTTTGCGGCGTGGGCGTTTCCGACGGCGTCGTCCAGCCAGCGCGCGAAGTCGCTCTCGCCCTGGTATCCCGCGACGGCGCTCCAGCGTCCGAGGCCGTCGAGCGTTGAGGGCGCGTCGGCCGCGGCCGAAGTCGGGGCGGCGGCGGGCGCCGCCGCGAGGGGGATGGTCTGCGGCGGGAAGCACATTTCCTCGGTGCAGCCCTGCAAGGTGATGGTAAGGTCGCGGGTGGGCGGGGTGACGCGGAATTTGAGGACGGTGTCGGCGGGCCATGTCCCGTCCTCGTGGACGGGGGGATGGTCGACGGGCGTGACGGTGGTGCCGTCGGGGGCGTTGAGGCGGAGCGTCGCGGCGGTGATGTGGACGCGTTTCGGGAGCACGAAGGAGATGGCGACGATGTCGCCGTCGAATTGCGCTTCGGCGTTGAAGTCGGCGGCGGGGAGGGCGCAGGCGAGGAGGACGAGCAGGGTGGCGAGGTGTCTCATATTCGGGTCATGCTCCAGCGGATGGGGTGTTCTCCGTCGTAGGGGAGGTAGCCGTGGAAGGGGCGCGGGTCGCCGTCGAAGACGAGGGGCACGAAATAGCGGTCGCCCTCCCACATCGGGTAGTTGCCGAGGTCGGCGACGGGCACCCAGGAGAGGGTGCCCTCGACGTTGTCGGTGAACGGGGTGCCAGTGAAGGCGGTGACGAGGAAGATGAAGGCGAGCCAGTTTTCGCGGTGCGGGCCGAAGTTGGTCCAGTTGACGGTGCCGCGCAGGGTCATCGCGGTCACCTCGATGCCCGCCTCCTCGCGGATCTCGCGGATCATGCACGCGGCGGCGTCCTCGCCTGGCTCCATGTGCCCGCCGAGGCCGTTGTATTTGCCGAACTGCTCGTCGCTTTTGCGCGCGATGCGGTGCGAAAGCAGGACCTGGCTGCCATCAGGCGACAAAATGTAGCCGAGCGTGCTGAGGATCGGGCAGTAGGAGGCGGACATGGCGATGGAGGGAATTTGGGGGACGCAGGGGACGGCGGGCCATACGGCCCGCCGCAGAACAGGGGGCGGTGTGGGCCGTCCGTTCGGTGCCGCCGGCGAAAAGCCGGCGGGCTGGTTGGCGGTCTGGTGGGGGTGCTTTGCGGGCCGGAAACGCCCCGCCGCAGAACGGGGGTGCTCGGTGTGCGCGCCGTCCGAGGTGCTTCGCCTCACACCTTTCCGAACCGGCGGTGTCGGGATTGGAATTCGGCGATGGCGGCGCCCAGTTCGGCGGCGCCGAAGTCGGGCCAGAGGACGGGGGTGAAGTAGAACTCTGCGTAGGAGAGTTCCCAGAGAAGGAAGTTGGAGAGGCGCTGTTCGCCGCCAGTGCGGATGAGCAGGTCGGGTTCGGGGAGGTCGGGGGCGTAGAGGGCTGCGGCGAGTTCGGCCTCGGTCACGGGGGACTTGAGGTCTCCGGAGGCGCGTCGGGCGGCGAGGATGGCGGTGGCGGCGTCGGCGAGCTCGGCGCGGCCGCCGTAGTTGAGGGCGACGTTGAGGGTGAGGGTGGTGTTCTGGGCGGTGGCGGCGATGGCGTGCCTGAGGGCGAGCCGCGGGGCGAGCGGCATGGCGTCGAGGCGCCCTACGGTGCGCAGGCGGATGCCGCGCCTCTGGAGGTCGTCGAGGCTGCGGGTCGCATACTGGCTGAAGAGGGACATCAGCGTCTCGACCTCGGACTTCGGGCGGTTCCAGTTCTCGGTGGAGAAGGCATAGAGGGTGAGGCAGGAGACGCCTGCGGCGATGGCGGCGTCGGCGACGACCTGGACCTGTTCGGAGCCCGCCTTGTGGCCGGCGGAGCGTTCGAGGCCTCGGGCGGTGGCCCAGCGGCCGTTGCCGTCCATGATGATGGCGATGTGCTTGGGGATGGTCATTGCGGGGTGCGGAGTCGGTCGGCGATGGCGTCCGCGTCGAGGCCGAAGCGGGCGCGCAGGCTGGCGGGGTTGCCGTGGGGGATGATGGCGTCGGCTGGCCAGCCGAAACGCTGGACGGGCGGGTGCGGCAGGTCGGCGAGGGCCTCCAGGAGGCAGTCGCCGAGGCCGCCGATGACGCAGTGGTCTTCGATGGAGGCCTGGGGGATGTCGGCGAAGCGGCGCGCGAGGTCGGCGTCGAAGGGCTTGAGGAAGCGGGCGTTGACGACGGCGACACGCTCGCCGTCAAGCCGCCCCGCGACCTGGAGGGCGGTTTCGAGCATGGCACCGGTAGCCCAGAGGACGCGCGTGGGCTGCTCGGGGGCGCGCAGGAGGACGGCGCGCCCCAGTTCGATGGGCTGGAGTTCTCGGCCGAGGTCGAGGCAGCGCCCGCGCGGATACCGCAGGAGTGCGGGGCGTTTCAGGGAGTACGCAAAATATAGCATGGCCTTGACTTCGGCGGCGGTGGCGGGGGCGAGGATGACGAGGTCGGGGAGTTGGCGCAGGAAGCCCAGGTCGTAGATGCCGTGGTGGGTGGGGCCGTCGGGGACGGCGCCTGCGCGGTCGACGGCGAAGATGACGGGGAGGCGGTTCAGGCAGACGTCGTGGTAGATGTTGTCGAAGGCGCGCTGCAGGAACGTGGAGTAGATGGCGACGACGGGGCGCTCGCCGCCGCGCGCGAGGCCTGAGGCGAAGGCGACGGCGTGTTCCTCGGCGATGCCAGTGTCGTGGCAGCGGTCGGGGAAGCGCCGCGCGAAGTCGGCGAGGCCAGTCCCGTCGAGCATGGCGGCGGAGACGGCGACGACCTCGGGGTGTTCCTGGGCGAGCGAGCAGATGGCGTCCCCGAAGGCGCGCGAGAAGTCGGGCTCGCCCTTGGGGCGGGGGGCGGTCTCCCCCGTGGCGGGGTCGAAGGGGCCGACGCCGTGGTACCTGGAGGGGTTCTGCTCGGCGAACGGGCAGCCGCAGCCTTTGCGGGTGACGATGTGGATGAGGAGCGGGTTGCCGCTTCGGTCGTCGCGGGCGAGGCGGAGATTGCGCAGCAGTTCGGGGAGGGAGTGGCCGTCGATGGGGCCGAAATAGCGCAGGCCGAGTTCCTGGAAGAGGATGCCTGGCGGCAGGAAGAAGCCCTTGACGGCGCGCTCGATGCGCAGCCAGAAGGAGCGCAGGCGCCCTGGGCGTGCGGCGCCGAGCCCCGTTTTGATGACGGCGCGCACGCGGTTGTAGAAGCGCCCCGAGATGATGCGGTTCAGGCAGTGGCGCAGGGTGCCGCGCGCGGGGGAGATGGACATCTGGTTGTCGTTGAGGACGATGACCAGGCGTCGGCCGCCGTCGCGCAGATTGTTGAGGGCCTCCCAGGGGATGCCGCATGAGAGCGCGCCGTCCCCGATGACGGCGATGGCCTTGCCTGGGCGGCCGTCGCGGAGGCGGGCTTCGGCGTCCCCAAGGGCCTGGGAGACGGCGACTCCTGCGTGTCCTGCGTACACGGGGTCGGCGGGGGATTCGTCGGGGGAGGGGAAGCCTGAGACGCCGCCTTCCTCGCGCAGGTTGTCGAGGGTGCGTCCAGTCAGGAGCTTGTGGGCGTAGGCCTGGTGGCCGACATCGAAGTAGAGCGTGTCGGTGGCGGGGATGTCGAAGACGGCGTGGAGGGCGATGGTCAGTTCGACGGCGCCCAGGTTGGAGGCGAGATGCCCGCCGTGCGCCGCGACGGCGGCGAGGATGCGCGCGCGCAGTTCCTCCGCGACGGCGGCGAGGTCGCGCTCGGGCATGGACTTCAACTGGGCGGGGGCGGGAGGCATGGGCGATGGCGGCTATCGTTCTTGCAGCGCCTGGATGGCGCGGTCGATCTGGGCCTGCGGGGTGCTGGCGCCTGCGGCGATGCCGACGCGGCGGTATTGGCCGAGGTCGGGCGGGAACTGCTCGGGGCCTTCGACCAGCCAGGCGGGGATCCCCGCGCGCTCGCCGATCTCGCGGAGGCGGCTGGCGTTGGAACTGTGCGGGGAGCCGATGACGAGGAGGGCGTCGACTTCGCGCACCAGCCGCTCGACGGCGCTCTGGCGCTCGAAGGAGGCGCGGCAGATGGCGCCTGTGCGGCGGGCGTGCGGAAATCTGCGCTGGAGCGCCGCGAAGAGCGCGTCGGCGGTCTCGTGGTTGAGGGTGGTCTGGGTGAGCAGAATCGGATGGCGGAGCGGCGGCAGGGCCTCGACCTCGGCGGTGGCGGCGACCAGAAAACGGCGCGGCGTGCCCGCGCTTCCGATCACGCCCTCGGCCTCGGGGTGGCCGTGGAGGCCGCAGAAGACCAGTTCGTCGTCGGGCGTGAGGGCGGCGGCGGCGGCCTGGAGTTGCCGCACGATGGGGCAGGTGGCGTCGAGGACGCGGGCGGCGCGGGCGCGGAGGGCGTCGGCGGTCTCGGGGGAGACGCCGTGGGCGCCGATGAGGACGGTCGTGCCAGTGGGGAGGTCCTGCGGCGTTTCGATGAAGCGGGCGCCCTGGCGGCGCATCTCTTCGGTCACGCAGCGGTTGTGGACGAGTTCGTGGAGGACGAAGAGGGGCTCTCCGGAGGGCATGGCGCGGCGCGTCTCCTCGAAGAGGCGCATGGCGCGCTGGACGCCGCCGCAGAAGCCGAGGCAGTCGGCGATTTTGAGGTCGTGAGGCATCAGAGGGTGAGGCGAGTGGTGGCGGTGAGGCGCCCGTGCGTGACGGGGTGCGGGAAGGCGATGCTCCAGGAGACGAGCGCGATGCCGCCGTTCGGCGCGCCTGCGTCGTCCCGCGCGCCGTATTTTCGATCGCCGACGATGGGCCAGCCCGCGTGGGCGAGCTGCGCGCGGATCTGGTGGTAGCGGCCAGTGTCCAGGCCGATTTCAAGGAGGGCGCGGCCGTCGGGGCGCGTTTCCAGGA
>JAEEGL016016921.1_pt1 | contig 32497 bp, 34 predicted proteins | sample 9134231 | NCBI WGS metagenome assembly JAEEGL01 (sample SAMN16246548, study PRJNA631951) | gut metagenome | biome: gut microbiome; feature: rumen; material: fiber-attached | host: Bos | place: Iran: Karaj | collected 2018-10
ACCATAACCATTTATAGCTTCGTCAATAGCATTATCAACTATTTCCCATACTAAATGATGAAGACCTCTTTTATCAGTTGAACCAATATACATACCTGGTCTTTTTCTTACTGCTTCTAATCCTTCTAATATCTTTATTGATTTCTCATCATAGTTTGCCATCAAATCACCTAATCTTCATAAAACATTATACAAAATAAAATAAAAAGTGTAAACATACACTTTACACTTTATAAGTCAATAAATTCAACGTTTTTATCCTTTTTTTCACTTTGTATTGGAGTACTATCATCTTTATTGGCTTCTCCATATGTTTGAAAACCAGGTTCAACTTTCTTAATCGGTGCGAATTCATCATAATCTGTTGTTAATGAATCCATGCCTTCTAAAACGTTTTGATCTATCTTTGAAGCCCTGTATGCAGGTGCTTGTTCCATCATTTGTAAATCACTCTTGAATATAGAATCAACTGGATTTTCTTCTTCTACAACTGTATTATTTTGTTGAGCAATATCATCAGGAGTCATTAAGTTAACATTTTCTCCTCTTACGCTATCTAAAGCTTTAAAATACTTTTCATCACTAACTTTATATGACTTATCTGAAAATGCTAACATTGGATAAAACACTACTGGCAAAAGAACTAATCCTGCTGTAAAACCACCAGAACATTTAAAGTTCTTACCAAGTCCAGCTCCCATTAACATAAGTGGAAGTAAATTAAAAAAAGGAACAAAAAAGAGTATACCAAAAAAAGTAGAAACGTCAGCTATTTCTAACATATAGAACAAATTAAGAATTGGAATAAATGCCGAATTCTCATTTTTATATGCCTTTTTAAATACTTCTTTTCCACCAATCATTATAATTACAGATCTACCTAATGATAAAATCCATACTATCTCAATAATTGTAACTGCAAATCTAGTTGTAGTTATTGACATACTTTATCTATTCCCCTTTACTATATAAATAATACTATATTATTAAAAATATTTCAATTATTTAAATAAAAATAATAACTTTTTTAAAAAAAGTGTTGCAAAATAGCATAAAATATTATAAAATTATGAAGACAGCCGGAATTATGGCGTTTTGTGGGCTTGTAGCTCAGTTGGTTAGAGCGTTCGTCTGATAAGCGAAAGGTCGATGGTTCAAGTCCATTCAGGCCCACCATTATTATTGGCCCGTTGGTGAAATGGTTAACACACACGCCTTTCACGCGTGCATTTATGGGTTCAAATCCCGTACGGGTCACCATTAGAAAATAAACGACTTAAATTAAGTCGTTTTTTTGTATAAAAAAGGTGGTTATTTTTTACCACCTTTTCTCATTTTTAAAGTCAATATTTCTCTTTTTGTTTCTGATGCTACTAGTTCCATTGGAGCCCCAAGCTCACTTAATGCTTTTAGTTCTCTTGATATAGTTTTCATTCTTTCAAGAACCTCTTGGTTTTGTTTTCCACTAACAACATTTTGTCTAACATCATCTAAATTAATATAACTAGGTTTTTTATTTGCTCTTCTTAAGAAAATTGCTATGTCTGGTCCAAAAACAGAATATAGAGTATAAAAATTCTTTCCATCAGTAATATTATATATACGACCAAATTCTTCTACATCAAAATAATAATTTTCTTTTACATATTTATCAACTCTATCAAATAAATCTGCTACATATTTTTGATTTCCTTCTGCATTAGATCCTACTACACAAAATAGTCCATTTCCATCTTTAGTTTCTTCTTCCAGCCATGCTAAATATTCTTCACTTAAAACATCCATTTTATCTACCTCTACTATTACTTATTTCTTCAACATAATAATTATCTATATAACTATTAAATAATTTTTGATTATAATTCTTTTTAAATTCTTCTTCTATTATAATTAACTTAGTTAACATAGATTTATATTCTGTATTTGTTAGATATTCTTTATATTTGTTAATAACTATTCCTTTTAATCTATTTATTTCATCTAATACTAGACCAGTATCATCATCGGTAGTGTCATCGTCATTTAAAATACGAATCATAAACTTAATTATTTTATCCATTTTTCTATTAATTCTTTTTCTAATGTATTCTTGTCTTAATTCTTCATCAACCAAAAGAACATTTTTAGCTTTAATAGTTAATCCAGGCACCCTATTTATAGGTTTAACATTCAAGCCATCCATTTTAACTTTATAATACATTAACTTACAATCATCTTGTTTATGAATTACTACGTATTTCATAACGCCACCACCCTATAATAAATCGTCTCTGTATTCCTTTGTTATTCTTTTTCTTTCTTCTTCTCTATATTTATTTATTAAAGCATGATTTCCACTAACTAATACTTCTGGAACTTCCATCCCTCTAAATACTCTTGGCTTTGTATATACTGGGTAATCAAGCAAATTATCATTAAAACTTTCATATTCAAGACTAGTGCTTGTAATAACACCATCTATAAGTCTTACTACTGAATCTGTAATCATCATACTTGCTAATTCTCCACCAGTCAATATGAAATTACCTATTGAAACTAATTCATCAGCAAGAGTATATATTCTTTCATCAAAACCTTCATAATGACCACATATAATTATTAAATGCTTTTTATCCTTTAATTCATATGCTTTCTTTTCATTATAAGTTTTTCCTCTTGGTGTTAATAATATTACATGTGAATCTTTTGTTCTTAATGCTTCAACTGCATTAAATACAGGTTCACACATCATTATCATTCCTCCACCACCTCCAAATTGATAATCATCAACTTGGTTGTTTTTATATGGAGTATAATCTCTAATATCTACTATATTAATTTCAACTTTTTCTTTTTCTATTGCTCTCTTAATAATACTTTCTGTTTTAAAACCATCAAACATATTAGGAAATAATGTTAATATATCTATTTTCATAAAAACACTCCTATATCATGCATATAGATTTTTTTATTTTTCTTATCTATTTTAGTAATAAAATCTTTATTATATGGAATAAATTTATCATTTAATCTTATCATTTCATTACCATTATCACATCTATATTCGCTTATTCTTCCTATAAGATTATCATTATTATACACTTCATATAAAATAAAATCACTAGAAAGTATTTCATTTTCTGATAATTTTAAATCATCTTCAGAAATAAACACATTACAACCCTTATATTTTAATACATCATTTATATAATTTATTCCTTTAAATTTAATCATATCAAAGTTTTTGTGACGTCTATATGTCTCTATTTCCTCAACATCTTTATTCATTCCAATATATACTTTATTTCCTGGAACAAATACTCTATCTTTATAATCAAAAGAACTTAGTAATCTAACTTCACCCTTTAAAGCATGAGTATTAACAATTTTACCTATGTTTATATATTTCATGTTTACCCCTTATACATATGATATAGTATGATACCAGAAGCTACACCTACATTTAAGCTTTCACATTCTTTTTCCATATCTATCCTTACTATTTCATCACATAAAGATAGTACTTTATCACTTACACCATTTCCTTCATTACCAAGTACAATGGCATATTTTTCTTTACTATTTATTTCATTTAAATCTTTTGATTTTTTTAATGAAGTACCAATTAATGTAATATTGTTTTTCTTTATCATTTCAATAGTTTTATCTAAATCATCTATAATTATATTTATATTAAATATCATACCACCTGTACTTCTAAGTACTTTTGGATTATATGGACTAACACTATTCTTTGAAAAAACAATAGTATCAATTCCAAAAGCTACACTATTTCTTATAATAGTACCAGCATTTCCAGGATCTTGAATATCATCTAAAATAACTATTTTATTTCCTAGTTTTTCATTCATATTATATCTAGAAATACCTATTAATCTAGGAGTACTTTTTAAATCACTTAATGTTTTCATAACATCTAAACTAACATTTATATAAGGAAAATCTATATTAATATTATATCCATCTAAAATAAACAAATCTACTAAAGAATTGTTTTTTAAAGATTCTAAAACAAGGTTTTCACCTTCAATTAAAAATAGTTTTTTACTATTAGAATATTTCTTATCTAATAGTTTTCTAGCTTCTTTAATTTTAGAATTGTCTTTAGATGTTATTAACATTATTCCTCCTTAAGAACATTTTGATATGATTTATAATTTGGACAATATTTTTTTACATATTTCCAAAAATTTCTTGAATGATTAAATTCTAAAAAATGACATAATTCATGTATTATTACATAATCAATTTCATCTATAGAATATTTTATTAAATCAAAATTTAATTTTATTAAAGGTTCTCCACCTTTTCTATTATATCCCCACTTTCTTGTCATCTTTCCTATCATAACTTTAGGATAAGGGATATTTTCCTCAAATAAATTATAACATACTTTTACTCTTTCATTAAATACTCTTTCTGCTTCATTTTTTAAAAATGTATTTAAATATGTTTTATTTTTAACAAATACCTTATTATTATAAAATTCAATTTTAGAAACAGTGTTTGTAATAATAACATCATATTTATTTCCAAGATAATAGAATTCTATCTTTTTTTCTTCTTTTCTTTGTTGTCTATTATATTCTTTTATAACAGATTCTTTATTATTTTTAATGAAATTTATTATTAAACTCTTAGGTACTAAATAATTACATGTAATATAAATACCATCGCTTTTAACACGAAGATACATGTTTTTATTATTTTTACGAGTTATAAAAACATTATAAGTTGTTCCATCTAATTCTATTGTCATAATAAACCTCAATAAATATTATAACAATTAAAAAGAAGTATTTCTACTTCCTTTTTTTATTCTGTTACTTCTTCGACAGCAGGTTGTTCAACTTGATTATTATTGTCACTACCACTATCATTTCCACCTGATGTTTTTGGTGGTTCTTGATCTTCTTCAGGTATTGTATAAATTGCATCAACATGATTATCTTCAGTTGTTGATGGTTTATAATCTGATGGTTCGCTCCATCCTTCAAATTGACAATCTTTTTCTTCAACATTATCGTCTACAGCTGGTGTATACCAATCAGGTGTATGTCCTTCAACATCTCCAAGTTTAACTTGTCTATCTCCAACTTCTTCTGTATCATCTGAAACAATCTTTTTAGAAGTTTCTGTTTCTTCATCAACTGGTACAAAATATGTTGGTGTCTCAAGTCCTACTTCACTAGGATCACTTGGTAATGTATAATTATCAACTCCTTCTTGAGTATATCCAATTTCTACACTATCAACTATTGTAACATTTGAAGAATAGCCTCCATTATCTGAATAATCTACAGCTTCAGGTTCAACCTCTTCATCTATTACCTCATCAGTAACTTGAGGTTCTTCAGCATCTTCACCATAAACAACTTCCATTTCTTGTCTTGGTGGTTTAACTATAATGCTTTGATATACAACAGTTGTTACTCCATAAACTGCAGTTAGTGTTAAATCTTCATTAACATCAATTTTAGCACCTGGTTTATAATCAATCTTACTATTTCCACTCTTAGACCATCCTAAGAAGTTTTCTTTATCATTTCCATCGATTGTATAACCTTCAGTATCTTTTCCTTTTAAATCAACACTATTAATTTGTGATCCATCACTATCTTTATATGTAACTGTATATTCTTTTAATTTACATACAAGATATACTTTAGTATCATCTGTTGGTTTAACTGAAAAATCAAATGATGTTGTATGATTTTCATCAGTATAATAAGTACATTTTTCATATCCACTTGGTGTATATTTTTTTACACTTTTACCACTATCAATATTCATTGTGTATACTTTTTCGCCATCAAGTATATATGTTATTTGATACTTAGTACTTGTTGTTGATGTTGTTGTTCTTACAACAGTATCTTCAACGTTATCCTCTTCTTCATTCTTATTTGGTACTGGAATAACTACATCATCGGTTTCATTCTTTTCAGTTTCATTTTCTTCTTCTTTTTGACAACCTACTAATAAACCTATTACAGTACCTATAATGATTAGTATCGCTAAAGCAATAACTATTATCAACTTTTTATCTTCATCTTCGTTTTTAGTAGTTTCTACAACTTTAGCTTCTTTAACTACTGGTTCCTTATGAGCACTACGTGTTTTAGGTCTTCCAGCAGTCTTTTTCTTGTCGTTCATATTACCCTCCCTTATCATAGATTTCATATCTATCTTCTATATGTAATTATAGACACTTACTAACTATAAATCAATTTTTTGTGTAAACAAATTGTAAAAAGAGATGCTATTTTATAAACATCTCTTTATTAATATTTTAATTTATTATTTTTACTATCAACTATTCTTTTTATTTCATTTGATGCTTCATTCAAGTTTACATAGTTTAAATTATCTTCATCTCTAAGTTTAATTTCTATCTTTCCATCAGAATAACTATTTCCTACTACTACACGAATTGGTATTCCAATTAAATCCATATCTGCAAATTTTACTCCTATAGATTCTTTTCTATCATCAATTAAATTTTCAATACCAAGTTCATCTAATTTTTTACCTAAATCAAATGCATACTTATATGTATACTCATCATTTACATTAGCTATTACAATAGCAACTTTATATGGTGCTACACTAATTGGCCATATTATTCCTCTTTCATCATGATTTTGTTCAACAATTGTACCAATACATCTATCTATACCAATACCATATGATCCCATATGAACATAACCTATTTGATTTGATTCATCAGTATACTTTAAAGAATAATCTTGGCTATATGAATCACCTAATTTAAATATATGTCCTACTTCTATTCCTTTTAATATTTCACATTTACTTTTACATTTTGGACAAACACATTTTTCATCAAATAGTTTTAAATCTGTATATTTATTAACTCTAAAATCTCTTCCTGGAATTACATTTTTATAATGATAATTCTTTTTATTAGCACCACAAATAGCATTCATCATATATTTAACTTCTGTATCAGCTATTATTTCCATAGTACTATCAATTGGACCTATATAACCAGCATATGTACCAATACGTTCTAAATCTTGCTCATCTGGTATTTCTATATTTTTTGTCTTTAATAATTTTTTTAGTTTTAAAACATTTAATTCGCTTTCTCCTCTAAGTAATATCATTATATATTTTTCATCAACTTTAATAATTAATGATTTTATTATTTGATTTATATCACAATCTAGAAAGTCTCTTACTTCTTTTACTGTTTTAGCATTAGGTGTTTTTACTAACTCCATCGTTTTTAATTTAACATTATCTATCGAATTATAGTTTTTACATACAACATCTTCTCTATTTTGAGTAAAAGAACAACTTGTACATCTTACTACTTCATTATCACCATATTCACTTAATACTTGGAATTCTTCACTAGATAATCCATTCATATCATCAGCACTAGCATTAACTACAATAGTATCTATTCCAATTCTATCAAATACTCTTTTAAATACTTGGAACATCTTATCATAACTAATATCTAATCCACCATCATTAGAATCGAAACTATAAGCATCTGCCATATAGAATTCTTTTTTTCTTATTAATCCATATTCTGGATGATATTCATCTCTAAATTTATTACTTATTTGAAATAAAGAAAAATGTAAATCTTTATAGCTTTGTATTTTACTTTTAGCAAGCATAGCAAATAATTCTTCATGCGTTGGACATAAAGTTAATTCTTTATCATTTTGATCAGTTAAAGTAAATCTTTCACTTTCAAAAACATTTGATCTACTAGAGCATTTAAAAATATCACTATTTACTAGTGATGGCAGTAAAACTTCCTCAGCATTTATTCTATTCATTTCATCTCTAATAATTTTAGAAACATTTTCAACAACTTTTAATCCAATAGGTAGATAAGTGTATATACCTATATCATTTTTATATACCATTCCACTTTGAAGTAATAACTTAGCACCAAGTGTTTTCTCATCTTTTGGAAGTTCTCTTCTAGTTATAAAAAAACTATTACTCAATGTCGTCATATAAAGAATCCTCGTCTAATATATAAGCAACTAATTTTCTAGTTTGTTTTGATGAATCAGTTCTATCACTTTTATCTAAAAATACAACATCTGTATCATATCTAACACATACTTTATCATAATTAATACTTGTTCCAGTAAGAGGATGTAAAACATTAGTTTTATCTTTATCATCACCTGCTAAATAACCTTGTTCAACTAAAGTATTAATATAAACAATTAGACAATACTTTTCACAATAAGCTAAACCTTTATCAGCATCAAATGATTTTTCTTGTATACATTCATCACTACTATAATCAAGATTTTCATTAATTGTGAAATCATCTGGTACACTTGATAAATTATCTTGTGCATAATTAATAGCTGCATTCTTTATTTTAGTTACTTTATTATCTATAGTACTCTCAATAGTTTCTCTTCTCATCTCAATTATATTGGGAGCAACCATTATAGTAATAATAGCTATTATTGCAATTACAGCAATTAATTCAATTAAAGTCATACCTTTCTTATTCATATGTTAATCCTCTTTCGTATTATACGTATTTAGTATAACAAAAAACCATAATAATAACAATATTTTCTTGAAATGAACACTATATTATTATATAATTATTAATAGAATAAAGAGGTGCGCGGAATGAAGGTTTTTGAATTTGACAAAATACCTATTGTTGAGATAGTTAATGAAATTCTACTTGATGGAGTTAAAAAAGGTGCCAGCGATATTCACTTTGACCCTAGTAAAGAATTCATTACTATAAGAATGCGTGTAGATGGTGTTTTACATGACTACGCTACTGTTCCAATGGAATTCAAACGTAACATGATTTCTCGTGTTAAGATGATAGCTAGTATGAACATCATGGAAACAAGGCTTCCTCAAGACGGTGCTATTAAAAGTAAAATTGGGGAAAAAATGTTAGACCTTCGTGTTTCTTCACTACCTACTAACTGTGGAGAAAAAGTGGTTCTTCGTATCTTAGACTATTCAAAGAGTTTACAAGGTTTAGAAACTTTAGGTTTCTCTGAAGAAAACTTAAATAAAATATTTAAAATGGTTGCTGTTCCAAATGGTATAGTTTTAGTAACTGGTGCCACTGGTTCTGGTAAATCAACAACAGTTTATTCAATCTTACAAAGATTAAATACAAGAGAAGTTAATATTATTACAGTAGAAGATCCTGTCGAAATGGATGTTGAAGGATTAAACCAAGTACAAGCTCAACAAGAGATTGGTTTAGACTTTGCTAATGTTTTAAGAAGTATCTTACGTCAAGACCCAGATATTATTATGATTGGTGAGATTCGTGATACTGAAACAGCACAAATCGCAGTTAGAGCATCTATCACAGGACACAAAGTTCTTTCTACAATCCACACAAATAGTGCTTTAAATACTATTGAACGTTTAATAGATATGGGCGTTGAAAGATATTTGATTGGTACATCACTAAGTGGTGTTATTTCACAAAAACTTGCTAGAAAGCTTTGCCCACATTGTAAAGTTGAAAGAGATGCATCTGACTATGAAAAGAAATTAGTTCATGATGTATTACATCAAGATATAACAAAAGTATATGATGCTAATCCTGATGGATGTGATAAATGTACTCACGGATATAAAAACAGAGTTGCTATTGCTGAAGTTTTATTCATAAATGATGATGTTAGAACTGGTATTACTAATGCAGTTCCAAAAGATGTTATGAGAAAACTTGTTTATGGTCATGGTAATACACATACCCTACTACAAGATGGTTTAGATAAAGTTGTATGTGGTGAAACATCATTTGATGAAGTATTAAAACTATCAGATTTAGAAAACGACTTAGCAATTACTAAAGAATTAGAAGAAGAAGGAATGAATGATTTCTCAGCTGGAGAACAATTTAGAACTAAACCAAGTAATTTTGATTCTAAACCAGCTGATAATGATAATAAAGAAAAAACAAGTACTGCTGCTACTGCAGTTGGTGCTATTGCTGCTGTTGCTGCTGCAACAACTGAAGAAACTACTACTGTTCAAACAGAACCAGAAGTTCAAACTGAAGTTGTTAGTGAAGCACAAACAGAAGCTCCTGCCCAAGAAACAGTTCCAGCTACTGAAGCAATTACAAGTGCTCCAACTGAAGTTGTAACTGAAGTTATTACAGAAGCACCTATTGTTGAAACACAACCTGTTATGGAAGTTCAAACAATGCCTCCTGTTCAAGAAACAGTTCCAGTTACTGAACCAAAGTTAGAAATAATAACTGAGGCTCCAACAGTTGCTGCTATTGAAGAAGTTACATTTACTCCAGCAGAAACTGAACCAAAATTAGAAATAATTGAACCTAATCCAGTTCAAAATACAGTTCAAGAACAAGTTAGTCTTGTTACAAATGAGGAAGCACCATTAATTGATATTCCAAAGACTACAGATGCTCCTACACCTGCTGAAACATTAGTAATGCCACCAGCTCCAAGTCCAGCTGATTCATTATTCGTAGAACCTGTAACTGCACCTGTAGAAAAAATTGAATTAAGTGCTGTTATTCCTCCAAATAATACTGCTGCTGCAGTTAATCTGAATACTGGAGAAATTCCTAAAAACTTAGAAATGTTTCAATAGAAACTTAAGTAATTAAGTTTCTATTTTTTTAATATATTTACAAATGTTTGTTTGTGTGCTATTATGTTTATATAAGGAAGTGGTAATATGGAAAAATTAACTACAAAACAAGAAAGCATTTTAAATGTTATTAAAAAGTTTCTAGCTGAAAATGGTTATGCCCCTACTATTAGAGAATTATGTGCTTTATGTAATCTTAGTAGTACAGCAACTATGTTTGTACATTTGAAAAAGCTAACTGAAAAAGGATATATCAAACAAACCGCTAGTAAATTTAGAACAATTGAATTAAATGTTCCTAATGAATACTCAGTTATTGATGAAAATGTTGTAGAAGTTCCTTTACTTGGAAAAGTAGCAGCAGGTAATCCTATTGAAGCAATAGAGAATCCTAATGAATTTTTCAATTTACCTAAAGAATTAATTCCTAATAATACTGATGTATTTACTTTAGTAGTAAATGGTGAAAGTATGATTAATGCAGGAATATATGATGATGATATAGTTATTGTTAAAAAACAGAAGGATGCTAATAATGGTGATATTGTTGTTGCTATGACTGATGAAAATGAAGTAACTTTAAAAAGATTTTATAAAGAAAAAGATCACATTAGATTACAACCAGAGAATGATACTTTAAAACCAATTATATTAAATAATGTAACTATATTAGGAAAAGCAATTGGTTTATATAGAAAGATATAATAAAAGAACTCTTAAAGAGTTCTTTTTAATTTGTAATAATCATTAAATGCATCAGGATTATGATATTGATAATATTCAATATATGGTTCTATATGTTCACCATATTTTTCTAATAATAAATCTATTTGATTTGGAGTTAATTGTAAATACATATTTAAGAATCTTGCTCTTTCAACATCATTAGATTTTATTATCATTGATATTACTTCATCTATTGAAATAGTTCCTGTAATAACATATTTATCTGTTGCATATAATCCTGTTATTCCATAGTAACGATTTTCAAAATAATCATCTCCACATACTATATTACCTAATGCATCTATAGTAGTAATAACATAGTCTTTATCTTTATCAGCATATTTTAATGTTGTTTCTGGTTTAGAACAAAAATGAAAACCATTTTCTCTCCAAACAAGTTTACCATTTAAAGAATAAATCTTATTAAATTCATATTGGAAACCATATTGATTACATAGATTTCCATCCAAAACTTTATACCCCTTCATATTAATACCTACTTTGTCAATGTTAGGTATAACATAAATAAGAACATACTTATAAATACAATAGCGCCATTTATTTGATCAACTCTTCTATTCTTATCACCAATACCAATCCACATTGATATTAAAATACCGCCTATTAAACCACCAATATGAGCATAAACATCTATTCCAGGTAATACAAATCCTAAGAATAAGTTTACTAATATAACTGGCACTATTTGGCTCCTCAAAAGGCCTTGTAATGTTGCTCTATAATAATATGTGAAATATGCTACACTACCAAATAAAGCAAATATTGCTCCACTGGCTCCTATACCATATGTAAATTCATCCATAAACACTCCAGAGAACACACTACCCATTAAACCACCCAATATGTATATATATAAGAATTTCATTCTACCATAATATTTTTCTACTTGTGGCCCTACTACATATAAAGCATACATATTAAATATTAGATGATATAAATTAGCATGTAAGAACATAGCAGATAATAATCTATAATACTCCCCTTCTCTTATAGCAGGATAATAATTAGCAAATAACATTGTTATATCACCATTTTGATCATAAAAGAAAGTATATAAGAATATCATTATATTTATAACTATTAATGCATAAGTAACCTTTGGCTTTTTAGGACTAAATATTCTAGCCAATTTTTTCTCATTTTTAATAGTTTTTTCATTCATATCTTCTGTCATTCTAAAGAACTCCCTAGTATCCATTTTTTCATTTAATATAGCTTCCTTAACCCCTGGGAAAAATGTCCCAACAACTTTATTCTTTTTAAAATCACTTATTTTATTTACTTTTATAGTTTCAATTCCATACTCACTTACATCAGTAAATCTTACACTATCTCCTGTATCTAAAAGTAAATTTAATAAATTTATATTTAATGATAAAGTACTCTTTTTAATACTTTTCATAATTGTTTTTGCTTTAAAAGTATCTGTTTTTAATTGTTCAGTATTATGAATATAATTAGTATTAATTCTAATAAGTTGTAGATCATTTTCCATGTTTTCAAGCCATATTTCATTTTCTAGGCCATTTATAATTACAGGTTTATAATCTTCTTCTGTAATAAAATAATGTAATATTTTTAAAATAATATCATCTTTTTTGTCAATCTTTATATTCATTATTTCACCCTTTCATATAGTATTTTACTATTAATAGTTTTATTAGTAAAGTTATAAGTTTTTATAGTATTCTAATATTTCATTGAACTCTTTTTCAGGTTCAACACTAAATTCCATAAACTCTTTTGTAATAGGATGATTAAATCCTAAATACTTAGCATGTAACATTTGACCATAATCATTATAACACTTTCTATTTGAATAAACTGGATCATTAACCACTGGATGTCCTATGTACTCCATATGAACTCTTATTTGATGTGTTCTTCCAGTCTCAAGTACTAATTCTAATAATGTAGTGTTTTTAAATCTATCAAGTACTGTAAAATTAGTAACTGCTTTTTTAGAATTAGAATCTGTTACACACATTTTCTTTCTATCTATTTTATCTCTTCCTATCGGAGCATCTATTTTACCTTTATTATTATCAATAATGCCATGAACTAGTGCTATATATTTTCTTTTAATCTTTTTATTTTTAAAATCTTCTCCTAATATACTGTGTGCTTTATTAGTTTTAGCTATTAATAAAACTCCACTTGTATCTTTATCTATTCTATGAACAATACCACATCTTTCACTACCACCTTCATCAGATAAATCATCTGTATGATACATAAGAGCATTAACTAATGTTCCACTATGATTTCCATTACCAGGATGTACTACCATTCCACTCTTTTTATTAACAACTATAATATCATCATCTTCATATAAAATGTCTATATCTATATCTTCTGCCTTAACTGTATTATCAACTGTTAAATCTTCGATAGTGATTTTATCTCCTTCTTTAATAATATATCCACCTTTAACAGTTTTATTGTTAACAAGAATCTTTCCACTTTTAATATTTTTAAGAATAAAATTTCTACTTTCATCAAGTTCACTAGTTAAAAACACATCTAATCTTTTTAAATTATCTTCATTTTTTACTATTATTTCTTTCATTTATTTCCTCCTTAATCATATTAAAAATTAGTAATATAACTCCAAAAGTTACATATATATCTGCTATATTAAATATAGCCATTTCATGTCCAAATAAAGTAAATGATATAAAATCAATTACATATCCTCTAAATACTCTATCTATTAAGTTACCAATAGCTCCACTTATTATTAAAATATATGATAAAGAATATAATTTAGTTTTATTAGTAAACAATTCTTTTATTAAATAAATTGTTATTAAAATTGTTACTATTATTAATACTATTATATGTTTATTTAATAATCCAAAAGCAGCTCCAGTATTTTTAATATAAATGAATTTTAAAAAGTTTTTAATTATAACAATACCCTCATTTAGATTGTATAAATGAGTTACTAAACACTTTGTTAAAAAATCAAACAAAATTAAAACAAAAATAATAAATACAATTTTAAAATACTTCTTATTCATAATATATATTTTATCAAATTTAGAGTTATATATCTATAAGTCAAAAAAATTCTTTTCATTTTACTGAAAAGAATTATTTTTTTATTGATCTATTTTTATATTTTTAGCAAGGACCTCAAGAATTTTTGGATCCTTTACTTCTTTTACTAAGAATTTATCTCCATCACTAATATTTTCAAGGAAAATAAAGTTATTTGTAAAATCTTCTCCGTCATCTGTTACTTCAGCTCCAAAGTAATATGTTTTCCCTTGGTAAGTAGCTTGTCTAATAACAAAATAATTCAACCCTGTTTTTAACTTTAATATTTTATTTGTTAAATTTTCCATTCTTTTTTCCTCCTTGTTATTATTAATGTAATGTTAATGCTGCTGCTTGTTCAGCAAGTGCTGAATCCCAATCAAAGCCATCCATTGCTTCATTTAATGCTCCAGCTTCACCAGGTGGTAATGCATCTATAACTTCATCATAATCTCTTTCATCACCAGTTGGTGGTAATGGTGTTGGAGTTACTACTGGTTTTAAATCATCTTCAGATACAGTGGCTGTACCATCTTGGTTTTGATCTAAATCAGCATGTCCTGTTGTTCCATGTCCATAATCACGAACTGTTCCATCTCTTGTAACTTCAACTTCATCATCTAAATTAACACCAGCTTCACCAGGTACTAATTGAATTGGTACATATGGTTCTGGTGTTGGCGTTGGAGTCGGAGTTGGTGTTGGAGTTGGCGTAGGAGTTGGCGTAGGCGTAGGAGTCGGAGTCGGAGTTGGTGTTGGTGTAGGAGTTGGTGTTGGAAGTGGTCCAACTGGTATCTCCGGTGAAATTGGTTGACCTGGTGTTAGTGGTTCAAGTGGTGTAAGCGGTGTTAAATCTTGTTCTTCTTGCTCACTATCTTCATGAGTTGTCTCATCAGGTGTGTTGTTATTAGTATTATCTTTGTTCATATCAGGAAGACATCCTTTTCCTATAGCTAATAAACCAAGTAAAGAAGCAGCCATAATTACTATTCTACCAATACGTTTCCAAATACTCTTCTTAGGCTCAACAACATCTACAACTTCATCTTCTAATCCTTTTTCATCCTTATCTTCAGGTTCTGGTGGTAGCACTACCTTATCATCATCTTTGTCATCTTCATCTTTTGGTTCTGAAGGTAATACTACTTTATCATCATCCTTATCCTTATCTTTATCTTCTTCATCATCTAATCCAGGTCCTAAATCTCCACCTAAATCTTTTTCTGGAAGAATACCTTTTTTGTAATCTTCTATTTTCTTTTTAGATGCCTTGATTTGTGCTTCTAAGAAAGCTAATCTATCTCTTTCTTTTTGTAATTCAGCTTCCTTTTCAGCTATTTCAATTAGATATATATTCTTTCTAGTTTCACTTAAGTGATCTCTTTCATATTTATATGATGGTGAAATTGATTCAACCTTTCTAGCATCTTCGCTACTAATTGAAGAATCACCAACAATATATTTTTTTCTTAAAATGGCTTTTTCTAAATAATCAATTTTTAAAAGAGCATCGTTTTTTTCAATTTCTAATTTACTTAAAACATAATTAGTTTCTAGATAAATATACTTTTCAAGTAATCTTTTTTCATCCATTTCCATAATTATCTAACCTCTCTCTTGTTTCTAACAAGCATTTTAACTTGATATCTAATATTACCATTATTATTAATATCTTCCAATGTTGAAACATTAAATCCTTGATTTTGGAACACTTTTATAAGTGAATCTTGTGACATATAATCTATTCCAACATTTTCCCAATCAGTAGAAGCTGTTTGTTTTATTTCTTGTAATTTTATTTTAACTCTACTTTCTATTTGTCTATTTCTTCCATCTGATATTTTTGGATTTGATTTAGACCACTTTGACCAGTCACTCCATTTTGATATTCCAGTTTGTTCAACATTTACATATCCTCCTGGAGCAATTGCTGTGTAATTTGAAGTAGTTGTTGTATTTTGCATATACCATTTATAAGCTGTTGTTTTTGTTGCTTGATCTTTTATAGCACCAGCTTTTGGAGCACTTGTATAATATACTTTTTCTCCACTAGCTGTAGAAGATCCTGATGGATAATATGTTCTATCTCCATTATCAACAATCTTATACCAGTTATAGAAAGTAACTGTTACTTGTACACATGTATTTGAATTTGTATTATTAGGACATGCACCATTTATTGGTGTACTCCAATCACTATATGCTGTACATTTATCAGTTGATTTTAATCCTTGTCCATTTAGATATTTTTTATAATCTGGATAAATAGTATCTGAACTTGATGTTGGATCTGCACAACTATAGAAAGTTCCTCTATTTACCTTATAACTTGGATTATGATCTGAAGGACATGATGTAGTTTGAAATACTATATATGAAGAAGTAGTACTTGTAGAGCATGCATAGTATTTAGTTGCATATCTATCACCTTTAACACTTCTTGTTTTATGCATTGTAACTTTAATACCATTGTTATATAAAGTATAATCTCCTATTGGTTTATCACTAAATGCTTTTTCACCTTTAGAAGTTGTAGCATACTCTTTATAACTTGTTGTTGTATACCATTTATATGCTTCTGTTGTTTTATTATCAAAATAAACATATTTACCAGATGGAGCACTTGTATAATATTCATTAACATTCTTAGCATCAGCTTTATCACCAGAAGTTGAATAATATAACTTACTTGTTACTCTCCATTTAAATAATTCATCTCTATATCTGTAATAAGTTTTAGTATCAAGTGTTTTATAAGATACATATTTTATATCTTCTTTCCAAAACTCTTCAACTGGTCCTAATTGATCTTCTTTACTCTTTAATACTTGTGGTAAGAATAAGAATTCAACATATGTTTGATCAGCTATAATACTATTTAATGTACCCTCTGTACTTTCATAGTATTCTTCACTTGATAATTTATCATTACAAGCAAACCATGGTGTATATTGTAAAGCTTGATTTTCTAACTTACAAACTCTTACATAAGTGTTAACAGAATTACATTTTTTAAAATCTTCGCTGCTAACAAGACCATTAATAATTAATGTTTGTAATGTTACTTGATTACATTCACCTATTGCTGTAGGTAATTCAATCATATTGTTATTGAAATACTTTTTACCAGCTTCTAATAAGTTTGATTCGTAATCAAATGGAATAATTATTTCTGGTCCATTATCACCATTGTTATTATTTTCTTTCTTTCCTTTATTACTATTACTACATCCTTTAACTAACATAATGACAATAATAATAGCTGAAATTATTAATAATGCTATCCCAAATTTAGCTAAAAAATCTGAACTACTCTTTCTAGTTCTATTACTTCCGCTATAATCATCGTCATACTCATATTCATCATAATTGTTTGACATAGTTTTAACCTCCAAATCTTTGCAGAATTCTAATAATATTTTATCATTTTATATATGTAAAAACAAGACAAAACAGTAAAGAATTTATTAAAATAATGACATTTGTTCATATTGACAATTGCCTGTCATTTCTAACTTCTTTACTCTCTCTTGTTCTTCTTGTAATCTAAGTTCTTCTCTCTTTTCTCTAGTAGGACCTTCGTTATAATTAACAGGTGAATGTTTTTGAGACATACTACCACAATATTTAAAGTATATTCCTACATCATATAATCTTCTTCTACTAGTTCCATAACTAGCATCTTTATCATCTCTAGCAATAGTTCTATCGCTTTCAACTTCACAAATATATTTTTCTATTAATGCTTTTCCTACTCTATATAATTCATCTAATGAATAATTTTGATGTTCACATAAATCAATAGTTCTATACATTCTTTCTACTTCTTCAGCTGCATCTTTATTAAAACATAATTCACTAGTTAAACCTTTTAAAATATCAAAATGTGCTTTATAAACATGATATTTTAAACATCTTAAAACGTATTCTTTAGAAAGATATTTTCTATCATCTTTATAGAATACTGGTAAATATTTTATTCTTCTATCATAATGAATATCTTCTTTAGCTCCTCTATCTTTATTTTCTAAATAAGCAATATTAATATCAGGAATATATCCTTCTTTAATACCTGTTTCGCTTTCTAAAGTATTAGCTAATTCTTCTTTTGTGAATCTTGTAGTATATTCAAGTAATTCACTAATAGTAGATGGACCTGTTAATTTTTTATAAGCGTGACCTATTATATGAATACCATCTGGCATAGATGCTTTAGTAATATTACCAACAAGATATTGACTCTTAGATCTTCTATTATAATTATTAACTTCTTTTAGAGTTTCTTCATATTCTTGCTTAGTTTGGACTACTTTTTCTCTAGTACCGCAATATGATATTAAATAATATCTTTTCTTTTCTTTTTTCATTATTAGTCCCCCTTAATTCGCCGTATATTATACCAAAAAATGGCAAAAAAGTCAATTTTTGCTTTACTTAAATCAAAATATATGTTAAATTATATGTGGTTTAAAAAGAGGAGGCATTGAAAAATGGCAAAAAACGTATCAAATAGAAGTAATATGAGTGCTCAAAATAGACCATTTTCTGAAAAGGCTACTAAGAAAACTCAAAAATTAAATTTACAAACTGTATTAGTTGATGGTAAAAAAGTTAGATTATCAGCTAAAGAAATCAGAACTAATAAGAAAAATAACTAAATCAGGTAACTGATTTTTTTATGCAATAAAAAAATAGATAAAATCTATTTAATTATTTGTTGTTCAAGTACTAGATCTATGTTATAGATCTTTTTTATTTGTTTATGAACATATTTTATTAATTTAACTATATCAGTATAAGTTGCATTATTAGAATTAATTATAAAATTAGCATGTTTATAACTTACACTAGCTCCTCCAATTGTATATCCTTTAAGACCAGCTTCATCTATTAATCTTCCAGCAGCATCCCCTTCTGGATTTCTAAATACACTACCACATGATGGATGAGCTAAATCTTGAGAAGCAACTCTCTTTTCTGTTCTTTCTTTAACTAGTTCTAATAATTCATCTTTATTAGATTTAGTTATTTTAAACTTAGCTGATAAAATAATATATTTCTTTTTAGTTTCTTTAAACATAGATGTTCTATATCCAAAATTTAAATCTTTATTATTTAGTTCTATTATTTTATTTCCATCAAATACTTTAACACTTTCTAATACTTCAGAAATAGCTGATCCATAACATCCAGCATTTACATAAATACTTCCTCCAATAGTACCTGGAATTCCACATGCAAAATCGAGCCCACTATATCCCATATTTACTAAATCTATAGCAAGTTTATTAATCATACATCCACTATCAACTTCAACATAGTTATCATAGACTTTATAATCATTCATTTCCAATTTAATAATTATTCCATCATAATGTTCTGGAATAATAATATTAGATCCGTTTCCTATAACAAAGTATTTACTTTTATATTTTTTAATAATATTTAATACACTAATTAATTCATCAATGTTTTTAACAAAAACTAATGCATCACAAACACTATTTAACCTATATGTATTATATTGAGTTAAATCACAATTTTCTTTTACATTACAAATTTTCTTTAATTCACTTATCATTTACTTAAAAACTTCTCTATATCTTCACTACCACTAATGTATTTTTCTATTTTACCTTTATTTATTTTAATTAGAGTAATTCCTTTAATTTTTAATTCACTAGCAGTTTTAGCATTTTTATTTTCTTCATCACTCAAAAATTTTTTATTTTCATTTTGACCCATATCTACTTTATATACTTTCATATCATCTCTATTTTTTAATAAAGTATCTACATATGCATTCTTTTTATATGTATCTTGATAATCATCAAATATTACATAATATGTTGTATCTTTTCTATTAAATACACTACCTATTGAAATAAAATCAGTATCAACAGTAACTTCTTTTGCTTCAGGAGCAGTATAACCTTTTTCAAATAAACCTAATTTAGTCATACCCCACATACATAAATATGCTACCCCCAAAAATACTAGAATACCCAATATATTTTTTAATACATCTAAAGTTTCATCTCTAGTTGTTTTTTCTGGTTGTTTATTTCTTTCTCTTTTTTGAGTTTTATATTTTAGTTTCATACTCTTTTTTGCCATATTTTTCATCTCCAATGACTTGATTATAGCATAAATACTTAAAATATAGCAATTATTTGTTGATTTTTTAAATATTTTATATTATAATTTACCTTGTATTTAAGTGGCAGTGCTATATGGAATTATAATGTGTTTCTTGAAAATGATTAGTAATCTCTGCCAAGATGAAAATCATAAATAGGAACTCCCTATAATAAAGTTGGTGGCCGATAGTACAAAAATAATTTGTAAAGGAGGAACAAATACATGTCAAGATATACAGGACCTGCTTTTAAAAAATCTAGAAGATATAATTTTTCTGTTCTTGAAACTGGGAAAGAATTAAGAAAGAAACCTACTGCTCCTGGAATTCATGGAACTAGTAGAAAGAAATTATCTGAATATGGTGTTCAATTACAAGAAAAACAAAAAGTTAGATTTTTATATGGATTATCTGAAAAACAATTCAGAAAAACATTTGAAGCAGCTGGTAAAATGCAAGGAATTCATGGTTACAATTTATTAATATTATTAGAAAGCAGACTTGATAATTTAGTTTATCGTATGGGATTTGCTAAAACTAGAAGAGCTGCTAGACAAATTGTTAATCATGGTCACATTTTAGTCGATGGTAAGAAAGTAAATATTCCATCTTTCAGAGTTAAAGTTGGAAGTGTTATTTCTGTTAAAGAAGCTTCTTTAGACCATCCAGTTATTAACGAATGCGTAAATATGGATATTAATATTCCAGCTTACTTAAACGTTGATAAAACTAAAAAAACTGGTACTTATGTAAGATATCCAGAACGTGAAGAATTAAATTCTGAAGTAAATGAATCATTAATCGTTGAATTCTACAACAGATAATAAAATAAAAAGCTTACTCAAAGTAAGCTTTTTTATTTGTCATAATCATCTAAAAATGAATGTTCTTCATCATCTTTATGATATCCAAGTATTGTATTTAAATTAACATCAAATGTAGATTTAAATATATTATAATCTACAGCAGGATTTACTTTTTTAAGTTCAGCTATTAATTCTTTAATCTCTTTTCTCTTAGAATTGTTTTCATATTCTGATCTTTCAGTATACTTACAAGCACAATTTAAGAATGTTAATTTATTTGATTTAACCCATCTTAAAATATCATATTCTCTTATAAAATACATTGGTCTTATAAGTTGCATTCCTTCAAAGTTTTCACTATGTAATTTAGGCATCATAGTTTTATATTCACTAGCATATAATAAACTAAGCAATATTGTTTCAACTACATCATCAAAATGATGACCAAGAGCAATCTTATTACATCCTAGTTTTTTAGCTTCAGCATATAAGTTTCCTCTTCTCATTCTAGCGCATAAATAACATGGACTTTTTTCTTCTTTAGAAACTATATCAAATATATTACTCTCAAATATATTAAGATCTATATTTAATAACTTAGAATTTGATTTAATAAGCTCTAAGTTTTTTTCATTATATCCAGGATTCATACACAAGAATACAATATCAAAATTAACTTTACCATATCTTTTAAATTCTTGCATACATTTAGCAAGTAGAAAACTATCTTTTCCACCACTAATACATACAGCTATTTTATCCCCTTCTTCAATTAATTTGAATTCTTTAACACCTTTTACAAATCTAGCCCATATTTCTTTTCTATATGTTTTAATTATACTTCTTTCAATTACTTCATTACTCATCTTCAATACCATTTTGTCTTTTATATGCTATTAAAGTATTTTTAAGAAGCATACATACAGTCATAGGGCCTACTCCACCTGGAACAGGTGTTAAATAAGAACATTTATCTTTAACATCAGGATTAACATCACCATATATTTGACCATCTTCTCTATTAATACCAACATCTATAATAACAGCATCTTTCTTAATCATAGTTTTATCAATTAAGTGTTTCTTTCCTACACAAACTATTAATATATCTGCTTTCTTAGTATAATCACTTAAATTCTTAGTTTTAGAATGACACATAGTACATGTTGCATTTCGATTAATACATTCTAACATTATTGGCTTACCAACTAATATACTTCTTCCAACAACGCATACATTTTTTCCTTCTAAATCTATTTTATAAAAATCTAATAATTCTAATATACCTTTAGGAGTACATGGAATAAAATTAGGTTTTCCATCAACAAGTTTACCTTGAGATATAAATGTTAAACCATCAACATCTTTATCAGGACTAATTGTATTTAACAATTTCTCACTATCAAATTTATCTGGTATTGGAAGTTGTAAAATAATACCATTAACATATTCATCTTTATTTAATGATTTAATCTTTTTAATAATCTTTTCTTCATTATCTTTTTCATCATAGCAAATATGTAAGAAACTCATTCCTACATATTCACATGCTTTTCTTTTATTATTAACATATATTTTGCTTGCTTCATCATTACCTATAGTTATTACCGCTAAAACAGGTGTTTTTTTATAAGAAGATGCACCAGCTAATACTTCATCTTTTATTTTAGCACTAAGATTCTTTCCATCTAGTATTTCCATTTATTCACCTTCTTTAGCTTCCTCATATTCTTTAACAAATCTAATATTCTCTAAAACTTGATTCATAATAGGTTTATCATTAGTATTTGTGTTAGTTGTTGCTACTGCATCTACAACATCAAGACCATGTATAACTTTTCCAAAAGCAGCATATTTTCCATCTAAATGTAAACTATCTTTATGAACAATAAAGAATTGAGATGTTGCACTATTCATAGTTTCTTCAGTATCAACTAATGCTCCTTGTCTAGCCATTGATAATACTCCTCTTGTATGAGATAAATCATTAGTGACTCCATTATCTGAAAATTCTCCTTTAATACTAACAGCACTACCACCAGTACCAGTACCACTAGGATCTCCAGTTTGAATCATAAAATCTTTAATTACTCTATGAAAAATCATATCATCATAAAAATGTTCTCCAACTAATTTTTTAAAATTATCTACAGTAATCGGAGCAATTTCAGGATATAATTCAGCTATTATAATTCCATATGCTGGAACACTTATTTTAACTAAATTAGTTGCTTCTTCACTTTCTACATATTTAGAACCTTCTATTTCATAAATAGTTGTTCCATTATCATCTGTATCAATAATATAGTTTAATTCTCTTTTACTTCCACATCCAAATAAAACTAAAACTAAACTAATAAGTATAATTCCTTTCAATATCTTCTTCATATAACCATCCCTTTCTTAATTTGATTATACAACAATTATCTTCTTTTTAAAAGGTTGACTTAAATCAACACCTTTGCTATAATATGTGAGCTTTAAAGGGGGTAAATATGGAAAAAAGAATGCTTACTAGAAAATATTTATTAAAATATAAATACTATGGTGGTAAACACAATAGTGAAAGTATGCTTTTTTATACTGATGATGAAATATTAAAATTATTACAAAAAGAATTTAGAACAAGAGAACAAACTATATTAAAATTACCTTCTTTAGAAAATGATAGTTTAGTTTTACCAAAATATTCATTATATGATAGAGGTGGATTTCTTGGATATGCTATGGATTATTTTAAAGATTATATTGAATTTGAAAGTATAATAAATAGTGATATCCCTTTTGATCAAAGAAAACAAGCTTGTTTAGAATTATATAATCTTATTGAGTATTTAAAAAGTCAATATTTTGCATATTATGATTTAAATCCATATAATGTTTTATTTAAAGATGGATCTATTAAATTAATAGATTTAGATTCTGGTATATTTATGCCAGATAGAATATCAGATTCTTTTAGTGATTATACAAAATATGATACATATTTAAGATTTGGTAATTATACTTTAGCAAAATTAACTTTATCTACATTATTTGATGAACTTTATGACACTAATCTTGATAAAATATCTTCTAATAGAAAGGAATTGTTTAGTATTAGTTCTGATAGATTAATAAGATTATATAAATTTGTATTAAATAAACCATGTACTATGTTAGATGTTGGTGAATGTCTTGATGAAATAACTGAAGATTATACAAATGAAGTTAAATTGATATTAAAAAAATAATTAGTTAAACTAATTATTTTTTTCATTTATTTCTTTATATGTAGATTCGTATAAATCACCATTATCATTTTCTTCTTTTGTTTCATATATTATATCAGGTAAATCATCTTTAGAAGATAAACCAAAATAATCTAAGAAATCATTTGTTGTTTTATATAGATTTGGTTTACCAATACTATCTTGTTTACCACATGTTTTTATTAAACCAAAAGCCATTAGTTTTCTAATTATTTGAGATGAATTAACTCCTCTTATTTCATCTATTTGTAATCTTGTTATTGGTTCATTATAAGCTATTACTGCTAAAACTTCTAATGCTGCAGTTGATAAATTAGTTGTTCTTGTATTAGTAAGTAATTTTTCATAATATTCTTTATGTTCTTCTTTAGTTGTTAGTTTAAATGCATTACCTAAATATGATATTCTAAGTCCTCTTTCATTACTTTCATAATCTTTTTTTAGTTCCATTAAAAGTTGCTTAACTTCTTCTTCATTTATATCAAGAACTCTTTTAATCTCATCTATAGTTGTACCTTCATCACCAACAACAAATAATATTCCTTCAAGTATTGCTTTCTTGTTCACTTTTAATCAACTCTTTCTAAATATATATCAGAAAAATTATTTTCCTGTTTTAATTTTATTTCTTTATTTTTAGTCATTTCCAATATAGATAAGAATGTTACTACTACATATGGTTTACTAAAATCATCAAATAATTCAACAAAATTTAATTTCTTTTTTGTTTTTAATATCTCTCTTATTTTAACAACTCTATCTTTAACTGACAACTCTTTTCTAGCAATTTTAGTATTAATAGGTTTAGAATATTTTTTTCTATCTAATAATCTTTGAAATGCATCTAATAAATCATACATATCAACAGTACCATCATTTTCTATTCTCTCATCAGTATAATTTTTAATTGATTCAGGTGTTTTTGTGTAATAAGATGATCTATTATTTTCTAAATCTCTAAATATGTTAGTACTTTCTTTATATTTTTGATATTCAAGTAATCTTTTCTTTAAAGATTCTTCTGAGTTTATATATTCATTATCCTCTTCTTCATCTTCTTCACTATTAGGAAGTAATTTCTTACTTTTAATTTCGATTAATTCAGAAGCCATAACTAAATATTCACTTGCTATATCAAGATTTATTTCTTTCATACTATCTAAATATTTTAGATATTCTTCTGTTATTTTAGAAATTTCTATATCAAAAATCTCCATCTTAGATTTTTTTATAAGATGGAGTAATAAATCAAGTGGCCCCGAAAAATCCCCTATTAATAAGTTATCCATTATTCACATATCCATTTCTTTGCTGTTTCATTCATTCTAATAATTGTTGGAGTTGTTCCTTTTGAATAAAATGGTATATAACCTTCATTTACATTATTTAAATCAACACTATATGTTAATACATTATTTTCATATTTAGTTGGTATTTCAAATTTAGTTACATCACTATTTTCTTTTTCAATAATACTTATAGCTGTACTTGTAGCTTTATTATTATTTACTATTTCTAATTTTTTAACTACTTCATATCCATTTAATTCATTATTTACAAAATTATATTTAGTATTATATTCAAGTAAATAATTTTCATTATGATCATTATATGTACACGTCACTGTTTGAGTAGATGCTTTTTCTTCATCTGTATATACAACTACCTTAGCAAAATATGCATAATTATAAACACTTTCATTTAAACTTAATATAGTAGATCCTACTTCACTATTTCCAATAGATTGTTCCAAAAATTGATGTTTTGAAAGTATCTCTTTATTTGAATTATATATTTCAATATAAATACCTAATTCAGGAACTTTAGTATAGTTTTTAGTAGAAGTAAAATTGATTAATAGTTTATTATCAGGTTGTTTTTTAAAGTTATAAAATCTTATATCTTTTATAGTATAATCTGATGTACTATCATCTATTCTTACAAATCCTTCTACTAAATTGTTACTTGGTGTATTACCAGGAGATGTAGGATTCTTAGTTATAATGTTTTCTTGAACATATGTTATAACTTGATCTATATTTAATACAAATAAAACAAGTCCTAATGCTAGTATTATTAAGAATATATTGCTACTTGAACGTCTTTTACTTGTATTAACTACTGTTACTTCTTGATTATTTACAGGAATATCACTAGGTAGTGGTGATGGTGGTAATGGAGCTGGTGCATCCACTACTGGTGTTTCACTATTACTTTGAGGTAATGGTGCATTTTCCACTACTGGTTGTTGAGTTGGTGCAATAATTGTTTCTGAATTTGAAGGAACAACTTTATCAACAGGTGTAAAACTAACAACTGTAGATTTTTCCTCTACTGGAGCCACTGCTGGTGGTTCAGAAAAAGGATTAATTTGGTTTTGAACTTCTACAGGCGGTTGATTAGCTGTTACCTGTGATTGCACCGTAGTTGTTTGTGTAGGAATTGGTACTGGAGGTACCATTGGTATTTCTCCAGTAGGTTCTGGTGCTGCAACTTGTGTTGGAGCAGAAGTTGGTGTTGGTGATGCGTTTAAAACAGGTGTTTCAACTGGAACACTTGGTACTTGACCATTATTAACTGAACTAGTATCTACATTTTGTGGTTTTAAATCATCAATGTTCATATCATCACCCTATTTCTTATTCCTATATAGATTATAGCAAAAAATCAAAAAAAAGTACATTATTTTAAGACTTGTAAATTTTTTAAAAAAATGTTATAGTCTTTTATGTGATGGCCCATTGGTGAAATGGTTAACACATTGCCCTCTCAAGGCAACATTCATGGGTTCAAATCCCATATGGGTCACCAATATGAAATAAAAAGAACTTTTTTAAAGTTCTTTTTTTATTGATCTTTTGAAACATCATCAAATTCTGGCATATCTATATTAAATGCATCTATTTGTTTTTGTGGTTGATCTGGTGTAATAGTTGCTTCTGGATTAGGAGTGAAATCACCAGGTACTTCATTAACAATAGGTGCCCCTATTGGCATTGGTTCCATTTCATCCACAATAGGACTAGGTTCTACTATAGGAGCTGGTTCACTATCAAAACTTAATGTTTCAATTGGTTCATTAGTTGTAGCACTTGCTGATTCATAAGTTGGTTCATCTATTGCCGTAGGAGAACTTTGTTCTGAAACAATAGGTCCAGGTTCTATATCTGGAGTATCAATCATGCTAGTATGTCTATCAACTTGACTTATGATAGAACCAGTAACTTGTATATTTGACACACCATCTACAAATGCTACTTTCTTTACTTTAGTTGGATCTTCAACAATATATTTTTGTTTAACAATTTCTTCTGGTGTTGGTTTTTCTTTAAATATTAAAGAAACTATCATTCCTAAGAATACAAATCCTATTGCTCCAATTGCGATATAGAATATTAAACTATTTGATTTCTTTTCTTCTACTGGTGCTTCTTTTTTAACATTTATAACATACTCTACAGTATTTCCTTCAGAATCACCAACAATTAATTTAACAACTGATCCATTTTCTAAATTATCATTTCCAACAATACTAACATTGTATCCATCAGTTGCTTTATAATCAATATCTAATCTATTTACATCACTTTTAATCTTAACATCATAATTAAATACATTATATTTAAATCCAATATCATAATCTTTAATAGTTAAAGATTCTAAATATTTTACTGGTGTTTCAGTTACATTTGTATCATTAGTATCAACGAATTCAGTTGATTCTCCTCTATTAACCATTAATACATATGTTTTAGTTTCTTCATTTTCAGCTGTTACTTTAATTTCTATTTTGTTTGTTCCTGGATTTAATGGATGAGTTCCAGTACCAGTTACTTTTGATTTTTCACTTTCAGCTGTAGCTGAAACTGTTATTTCTTTTAAGTTACCATTAACATTTATTGTATAATTTGTTTTTTCTTTATCAAAGAATATACTTCCATCGCTTATAGTTAATGTTCTTAAATAATTATTAGTATCTCTATTATCTTTTCTATTAACATTTATTGTATATACTTTTTCTTTTTCATTTTCTGCTTTTACTTTTACTTGAACAGCATTCTTACCATATTTTAATGATACTTTTCTAGGCCCATAGCCTTTAGTAAAACTTGATTTATCACTTGTTAATGTAGCTGTTACTTCTATTTGAGCAACATTCTCTTCAACATTAAGTGAATAAGTAGTTGTTGACGAATTAAAGTTTGGTGTAATAGTATAGTTCTTAACACCTAATGATTTTAATGTATTAACTGTATCTCTTGTATCAGTTTTAACTACTTTAATAATATATTTTGTAGTAGCACCTGATTCACTTGTTACAGTTACTGTAATTGTATTACTACCATATTTTAAATTAACAGTACCTGCTCCACTTATTTTAGCGCTAGAATCATTAGCCACAGCATTTATTGTAATAGATGTTGCACTTGTTTCTGGTAAGGAATATTCTTTTTGACTAGGATTAAAATTAGGCCCTAAAGTCATTCCTTCAACTGATAAACTTTTTAAAGATGAATCAGTTGATTTTAATTTTATATTATTTGTTATATCACTTGCACTTACAGTAGCAAAATCTTGTTGTTCTCCAAGAGAACCAAGTAATTCATAAGCTCTTATAGTATATTCATTACTACCACTTGCTGGTATTTTAACTTTCAAAGTTCCTATTGTTAATGTTGTAGAACCCCATCCACTATCTTTTCCTCCTACAAAAACAATAGTACTTGAATCTCTTTGATCAACTTTAAAATTACTAAATTTATTTGAATCATATGTAAAATCTACATATGTTGTATTTCCAATATTTATTTTTCCTTCTACGCCTATTACTGAAGCATCAACATTAGCTGTAACTTTACAAGATACTGTTTCTCCAGCTTTAGCAGAACTAGGACAACTTAAAGAAGGCTTAAATGTAGCAGCATTTAAAACCAATGGTAACATTAATAATATAGTTATTATTAATCCCTTAATACTCTTTTTCATTTAATTCCTCCTGGAAATAAAAATGCATTCGGTTAAGAATGCACTTATTTTATTCTAACCTACTATCATATATATAATATCATATATAGTAAGTTATTTCTATATTATTTTTATTTATCACCAATTATTTTATTAAATAGATTTGTTAAAAATCTAGCTTTACCTATTCTTTCTCCATATTTAACTATTGTTTCTATTCCTTCTTTAGAATTATCATAAATATCATGATCTAATTTAATAGTATTCTTTTTAAATAATAAAACTATAGTAGAACCTCCAAATTCAAAATAACCTTTTTCTTCACCTTTCTTAAATAAGTATGATTCATGATTATTTCTTATTTTTCCAATACACATTGCTCCTATTTCAACTTGAATAACTTTTCCAAAATTATTTGTATTTAAAATAGTCCATTCTCTACAATTAGTTTTATAAAAATTATAATGATTTAAACTAATTGGTTGTACTGTATGATAAACTCCTTTAATATGAAAATTCTTTCCTTGACTACCACCATCTATATAACAATATCTATGATAATTATCAGTAGATAATCTAAATACTAAAGCATATCCATCAATATAGTTTTCTATAATATCTTTATCTATTAATGTATTAATACTATAGTAAGAATCTTTTATATTTAAAGTTAAATCTTTTTCTATTTTATATGCTGTTAATCTAGAATCACAAGGACTTATTAATACACCTTTAGTAGTATTAATAGGTCTTTTTTCACTTAATACTTGTCTTGTAAAGAAATCATTATAAGATTTATATCTTTTATCATCATATTCAAATACATTTATATCATTCTTATTAACAAATCTTTTTATTCTATGTCTAGATAATCTACTATTCATATATAAAGATACTATTACTGATATAGGTTTAGATATTAGAATTCTAAGTATTATTCTTCCTAAAAAATTACCATAAAAAAAATTAAGAGCCTTAGGTGACTCTGTAATTATATCTTCTTTACTATTTCTTTCTCTAGATACATATATCATAATAGTTTTTTCACCGTAATAATAAGTAATATTTCAATAACACCTATGATAATAAATAAAATCATTGTTTTAGTATCAGGTTTCTTTATTTTGATTTTACAAACATATAGAATTGATACTAATAACATAACTACTCCATATAGTAATACGAAATATTTACCTACTAGATTTTTAAAAATAAATAAGAATGGAAATATTAATGCTGAAGATGTAACTGGAAGACCTGTATATTCTTTTACTGGTGAATTACTATTTCTAGTAATTTCTAATACATTAAACCAAGCTAATCTAACTAAAGCAGCTAATGGGAATAATATAATTAATGGTAACATCCAACATTTATTAATACCTAATTGATATCCTATCATAGCTGGTAATACACCAAAACAAACTAGATCTGATAAACTATCTAATTGAATACCAAAATGTTTTTCTTCAACTGTTCTTTTCTTTTTTGTTCTAGCTACTTTTCCATCAAACATGTCGCATAAACCAGCAAACATTAAACAAATGATAGCAGGGAATATTTTTCCATTACATGCATTTATTATTCCAAATACTCCAGATGCAAATCCTAAATATGTAAGAATTACTGTATAATCATAAACACCTATCATATTTCCACCTCTAGAAACATTATACTAGTAAATGACTTAAAAGGCAAATTATAATTTTATATACTAAGTTTATTCAATTATGTTAAAATAGATATAAGGAAGTGACTCAAATGAATAAAATTAGATTTTTTTTAGCTTTATGGATATCTAAATTATCGATTATAGCACTTAAAATAACTAGACATAATGGAACTAATTTTCCTGGAAGATTAGCATTAAAAATATGCCCTAATTTTTTAAAATATATTAGTAAACCTAAAACTATTATTGGCGTTACTGGTACTAATGGAAAAACAACAGTTAATAATTTAATAGCAGATACTCTTAATGCAGATAATAGAAATGTATTAGATAATAGACTTGGTTCTAATACTGATACAGGTATTTCTACTGCTTTAATAAATGGTGTTAATCTATTTAACAAAGAAAAATATGACATAGCAACATTTGAAATAGATGAAAGAAGTGCTGTTAGAATATATCCACATGTAACACCTAATTATTTATTAATAACTAATTTAACAAGAGATTCTATTATGAGAAATGGACATCCTGAATTTATTAGTAATGTTTTAACAAATAACATTCCAAAAGAAACAACATTAATTCTTAATGCTGAAGATTTAATTAGTGATATGGTTTCTCCTAATAATAAAAGAATTTATTATGGAATAGATAAAATGAAAACTGATGTTACTGAATGTATTAATCTTATTAATGATATGCAAATATGTCCTAAATGTTCATATAAACTAAAATATAATTATTTAAGATATCATCATATTGGAAATGCATATTGTCCTAATTGTGGTTTTAAATCACCTGAAGCAGATTATAAAGGTATGAATGTTGATTTAAAGAAAATGACAATAGATATTAAAGATCATGAAGGAAAATTCAATTATAGAATTCTAAATGATAGTGTATTTAATATATATAATGTTGTATGTACAGTAGCACTACTTCGTGATATGGGATATACTCCTAAAAAAGTTAATGAATTATTAAATAAAATAGAAATAGTTAAAAGTAGATATAATGTTACAGAAGTAAATGGTGTTAAAGTTATAATGCTTTTATCTAAAGATAGAAATGCACTTGGTAGTTCTAGAGCATTTGATTATGCAGTTCATACTCCAGGTAATAAGAAATTTATTCTTATGATGAATAATATGAGTGATGAAAAAGTATGGTCTGAAAATGTATGTTGGTTATATGATTGTGATTTTGAATTTTTAAATAAACCTGATATTGAAAAAATAGTTGTAACAGGTCC